>Ga0153996_1000281_pt1 | contig 23417 bp, 25 predicted proteins | sample TSNC080MetaG_FD_104728 | JGI IMG/M metagenome (GOLD analysis project Ga0153996, IMG submission 104728) | Attine ant fungus gardens microbial communities from North Carolina, USA - TSNC080 MetaG | ecosystem: Host-associated > Fungi > Mycelium > Unclassified | place: USA: North Carolina, Lumber...
TAGCTAATTATCCCTTACCTTTATATTTTCTATGTTAATTATACCATTTTTACGTTGCTTTTGATATTTTTGTGCAAATGAAAAAGTATACTTATTTCTTGTATACTTTTTCAGCAGCCTCGGATTAAAACTACTTTCTTTTCATTTTATTCATTTAATTCATTGATCTTTTTAGATACGTTGTATGTAATAATTTGTGAGCTTTAGAGCTTCCAGGTTTATTTAAGTACTCATCATAAAGCTTTTTAATATCTAAGTTTTCATGTGATTTTCTAACGGCATTAGATGCATCACTATTATATAATGCTTTTGCACGCTCCACTCTAATATCTGTTGTATTACGTACTTTTGAAGTTACTTGAGGTTGCCCTCCACCATTGACACATCCACCAGGACATCCCATGATTTCAATGAAATGATAATCAGATTCTCCGTTTTCTATTTTTGTTAATAACTCATTAGCATTCGTTAAACCAGAAGCTACCGCAACTTTAATTGTTGTACCAGCGACATCATAACTAGCTTCTTTAATTCCTTGAATACCACGAACTTCTTTAAAATCTAAATTTTTCAAAGTTTCTCCAGTTAATGTTTCTACTGCTGTACGTAAGGCAGCTTCCATAACTCCACCAGTTGCTCCAAAAATAACAGCAGCTCCTGTTGACTTACCTAAAGGATCATCAAATTTATCTTGATCCGATAATGCATGGAAATTTATTCCCATTTTCTTAATCATTCTAGCTAATTCTCTAGTTGTTATTGAAATATCAACATCAGCATAACCAGATGCACTTTGATTTTCTCTTCCAATTTCGAATTTCTTAGCAGTACAAGGCATAACAGATACAGAAACAATATCCTTTGGATCAATATTCATCTTTTCAGCATAATATGTTTTTAAAATAGCACCAAACATTTGTTGTGGTGATTTACAACTTGATAAATGATCAATCATAGTAGGGAAATAATGTTCACAATATTTAATCCAGCCTGGAGAACAAGAAGTAATTAGAGGCAATTTACCACCATTACTGATTCTATCAATTAGTTCATGTGCTTCTTCCATAATTGTTAAGTCTGCCCCAAAATTAGTATCAAATACACGATCAAAACCTATTTGTCTTAAGGAAGCAATCATTTTACTTTCTACATTTGTTCCCATTGGTAATCCAAATTCTTCACCTAAAGCAGCACGTACTGCAGGTGCAGTTTGAACGACAACATGTTTACTTGGATCATTTAGTGCTGCGAATACTTCTTTCGTATTATCTTTTTCACTTAATGCTCCAGTAGGACATACAGCAATACATTGACCACAAGATACACAACTTGTTTCTGCTAATCCAGCATCAAAAGCACTACCGATATATGTGTGAAAACCACGTTCATTTGCACCAATAACTCCAACACCTTGCACTTTTTCACAAACAGCACTACAACGTCTACAAAGAATACATTTGTTGTTGTCACGATACATATGAACCGCAGTTTCATCAATATCAAATGTAGTCATTTCACCATCGTAATATGCTTCATCATCAATTCCATAATCTTTAGATAATGTTTGAAGTTCACAATTACCACTTCGAATACATGTTAAGCATTTTCTATCGTGATTGGATAAGATTAATTGTAAATTTTTCTTTCTTGCATCAATCACTTTTGGAGTATTTGTCAATACTTCCATTCCTTCAAAAATAGGATATACACAAGAAGCACATAAACTTCTAGCTCCTTTAACTTCAACGACACAAATACGACAAGCACCGATTTCATTGACTCCCTTTAAAAAACATAGAGTAGGGATATCAATATTAGCTAATCTAGCGGCTTCTAAGATGGTAGAACCCTCTGGTGCACTTATCTCAAAACCATTGATTTTTATGTTTATATTTTTCATCTTTTACCTCTCCTTTAGCTAACAATAATTGCATGGAATCTACATTTTTCAATACATGCACCACATTTAACACATTTTTGTGGATCAATGACATGTGTTTTTTTAACTTCACCAGATACGGCTCCATTTGGACAAATTCTAGCACATAATGTACAACCTTTACATAAAGAATCATCAATAGAATATTGAAGTAAGTCTTTACATACACCAGCAGGACATTTTTGTTCGACAACATGTGCGATGTATTCATCTTTGAAATATTTCAAAGTGGATAATACTGGGTTAGGAGCAGATTGTCCTAAACCACATAATGAATTATCTTTTATGTAATAACACAATTCTTCTAATTTATCTAAGTCTTCTAATGAAGCATTCCCTTTTGTAATTTTATCTAATATTTCGGATAAACGTTTTGTTCCAATTCGACAAGGTGTACATTTACCACATGATTCTTCTACTGTAAATTCAAGGAAGAATTTTGCGATATCAACCATACAGTTTTCTTCATCCATGACGATAAGACCACCAGATCCCATCATTGAGCCAATGCGAACGAGGTTATCGTAATCAATAGGAATATCCATATGTTCCACAGGGATACATCCCCCAGAAGGACCTCCAGTTTGAGCAGCTTTAAATTTCTTTCCATTAGGAATTCCGCCACCAATATCTTCAATGACAGTACGTAATGTTGTTCCCATAGGAACTTCAACTAAACCAGTATTTTTAATCTTACCACCTAAGGCAAATACTTTTGTACCTTTAGAGTTCTCAGTTCCCATAGAGCTAAACCAGTCAGCACCCTTTAAGATGATTTGAGGAATATTTGCATAGGTTTCCACATTATTAAGTACAGTAGGTTTTTGAAATAATCCTTTTTCTGCTGGGAAAGGAGGACGAGGTCTTGGTTCTCCACGATTTCCTTCAATAGAAGTCATTAATGCAGTTTCTTCACCACAAACAAATGCTCCAGCTCCAAGACGTATACCTAAATCAAATGAGAATCCTGTTCCAAAAATATTTTCTCCTAAAAGTCCATACTCTTTTGCTTGTTTTATAGCAATTTCAAGTCGTTGAACAGCGATAGGATACTCTGCTCTTACGTAGACATAGCCTTGACTTGCACCAATTGCATAACCAGCAATTGCCATTGCTTCAATTAAAGCATGTGGATCTCCTTCTAATACTGAACGGTCCATGAATGCTCCTGGATCTCCTTCATCAGCATTACAGCAGACATATTTTTGTCCACCTTTGACTAAATCTTTTGCTAATTGCCATTTACGACCAGTTGGAAAACCACCGCCACCTCTTCCTCGTAATCCCGAGTCAGAAATAATTTTGATTACATCCTCTGGTGTCATTTCAGTTATTACTTTACCTAGTGCTTCATAACCATTTGTTCCAATATATTCTTCAATATTTTCTGGATTAATAACACCACAGTTTCGTAATGCTATTCTTGTTTGAAATTTATAGAAATTAGTGTCATTTAAAGATGAAATATGTCCTTCATCACTCACAGCTTCATCATAGACTAGTCTAGATACTACTCTACCTTTTAATAAATGTTCAGAAACAATTTCTGGAACATCCTCTGGTTTTACCATGGAATAAAAGATGGCATCAGGATAAATAATCATGATAGGACCCATTGCACATAAACCATGACATCCGGTTTTTACAACCGCTATTTCTTCTGCAAGACTATTTTTATTTAATTCTTGATTTAATACTCTGATGATTTCCTCACAACCAGAGGAAGTACATCCAGTACCACCACAAATTAATACATGTGTACGATACATTTATTTTCCTCCCTCATTGATTGTATATTTACTTACAACCAGTTTACCAACTAAATGTTTTTCTACCACTTCTTTTGCTTTTTCAGCTGTCATTTCGATATACGTTACTTTGTCTTTACCTGGCTCATAAATTTCTACAATTGGCTCATATTGACATAAACCAATACAACCAGTTTGTGTAACCACTGTGTTCTCTAATTTTTTTTCTTGCACTAAATTAGAAAACGCTGTTAATACAGGTCGAGCTCCACTAGCAATTCCACAAGTAGCCATACCAACGACGATACGTGTTTGATCACTTGTTTCATTACGTAAACCAACTTGATTTTTCATTTTTTCACGTATTGCTTTTAATTCTTCTAGAGACTTCATAGTATTTATCCTCCCATTATAATAGTTTGTTTTAAATTGATATGCCTTGATCGATTTCTTCTTTATTCGTTTTAAGAAAATCATTAATAAAGATTGATACATCAGGAGTATTAAAAGGAATATTTCCTAATATTTCTCTAAATTCTCTGGTATCTAATATAAATTGTTTTTCATTAAATCTATACGTATAGATAAAATCGACAGATGAATTGAATGTTATTAATGTGTGAATGGTACAATTAATATCTCCAAGCGGTACTCTATCAATACTTGATAGTAAAAAACTTGCTTTTGTCGTCGTTCCAATACCAATGTTAGATGTAATTGAAAATTCTCCTCCAGATAACTCAGCAGCCATTTTAAAAAAAGGAATTCCTAAACCAACGTTTCTGGTTGTCCTAGTTGTAAAAAATGGATCAGTTACACTTGCTATTTGATCTTCACTCATACCACAACCATTGTCTTTAATAATAATAGTTAATCGATCTAAGGATCGATTAATATCAATTAAAATTTCAATTAAAGAAGCATTTGCACGAATTGAGTTTTCTGCTATATCAAGAACATTCAAAGATAATTCAGTCATCATAAGACTAATATTTTTCTAATATTGACACAACATCATCTGCAACAATTCGACCATATACTTCTTCATTGATTGTCATAACTGGTGCTAAACCACAAGCACCGATACAACGACATGCTTCTAGAGAGAACTTGCCATCTGGTGTGCACTCACCATCACCAAGTTCTAATACTTGCTTAAGCTTATCATAAATCTCTCCTGCACCTTTTACGTAACAGGCCGTACCAAGACAAACTGAGATTGTGTATTCTCCCTTTGGACTTAATGAGAATTGTGAATAAAATGTTACAACTCCATAAATCTTCTCAAGAGGGATCGTTAATTCATTTGCAATCATAGTTTGTACTTCAATTGGCAAGTAACCATAAATATCTTGTGCTTTTTGAAGAATAGGCATAAGATTTCCATCCATGTCTTTATATTCATTGATTACTTCTCTTAGCTTAGCCTCTTGTTCCTTCGTTCCAGAAAAAGGAACAGTCGTTTTATTCGCCATTTGTTTACCTCCCTTAATTTATAAAAAAGATTTCGGTACATAATGCACCGCTATCTTAGATTTTAACATAAAAAAAATAAAAAACCAACTTTTGAAAGCGCATTCTATTAAATCTTGTAAATATTTTCACTTAATGATATACTAGTTTTATTATATAAAATAGTATTGTTTGACTAAAATAATAGATAAATTAAAAAAAGGAGCATTTTTATGAGGATTAAAGATATTAAAGAGGTTTTGGGTGCAACCGTTATTTGTGGGGAAGAATTTTTAAATCGAGAAATACATACCGCCTGTGGTTCAGATATGATGAGTGATGTATTAGCCTTTTTAAAAGATCAAGCGGTATTATTAACTGGTTTATGTAATGCTCAAGTAATTCGTACAGCAGAAATGATGGACGTTATTTGTATTGTATTGGTTCGTGGGAAAATGCCAGATGATGTAATGATAAATTTAGCGAAACAAAAAGAAATTGTATTAATGACTTCAGGGCATCGAATGTTTTCAGCTTGTGGTATATTATACGAAAATGGACTGCGTGGTGGAAGTAGCTATGACTAATGAAAATACAACAATGATTTTCAAATATATTGTAACAAAAGAAGATTTTACTAGAGCTGGCGAAGCTTCTAGTGATATCAAATCTAAACTTAAAATGTTGGGGATTGCTCCTGAAGTGATTAGAAAAGTGGCCATTGCTATGTATGAAGGTGAAATTAATATGGTGATTCATGCCAATGGTGGTGAAATAACAGTATCCATTTCAGAACAAGAAATTGTGATGGAATTAAAGGATATAGGACCAGGAATTGAAGATGTTGAAAAAGCAATGCAAGCTGGTTTTTCTACTGCAACGCAGGATATTCGAAATCTTGGTTTCGGTGCAGGAATGGGGTTACCAAATATGAAAAAATATTCAGATGATTTAATAATAGAAAGTGAACTTACGGTAGGTACCACTGTAACAATGAAAGTCTATTTATAATAATGTTAATTTGATAATGGGAGGAGTATCAATGAGTAATACATTTTATAATTCTGTATATTTAGATGCAGAACTTTGTGTAGGTTGTATTAATTGTATTAAACGTTGTCCTACAGAAGCAATACGTGTAAGAAACAATAAAGCAACCATTAATAAGAAATATTGTATTGATTGTGGAGTATGTATTCGAACTTGCAAGCAACATGCAAAAATTGCTAGGCATGATCTATTTACAGATATTTGTAACTATAAATATTCGATTGCACTTCCAGCTCCTTCATTATATGGTCAATTTAATAATTTAAATGATGTCAATATTATTTTAACTGGTTTAAAAAAGATGGGATTTGATGACGTATTTGAAGTGAGTAGTGCTGCAGAGGTAGTCAGTCAAATTTCAAGGAAATATATGAAAGAACATAAGGATAAGACTCCAATCATTAGTACTGCTTGTCCTGTCATTTCACGATTAATTAGTATTAAATTTCCTAATTTAATACCTTATCTTTTGCCTGTGATTACACCAGCTGATTTAGCGGCAAAGATTGCGAAAGAGATTGCAGTTAAGAAAACTGGTTTAAAGAAAGAAGAAATTGGCGTTTTCTTTATTTCTCCTTGTCCTGCAAAATATACAGCTAAAAATCATCCAATTGGTATTGAAAAAAGTGAAATTGATGGAGTCATACCAATAAAGGATATATATCCTTTATTATCTAGTAAATATATGGCAGAAGCTACAAAGAACTTAGAAGACTTATCAACCTCTGGACAAATTGGAATACGCTGGGGACAAATAGGTGGAGAAGCATTAGGGACTAAGACAGATAACTACATGTCAGTGGATGGAATTGAAAGAGTTTTAAAAGTATTAGAAGATTTAGAAGATAAAAAGTTAACTGACTTAGAATTTATAGAATTGAATGCTTGTGATAGTGGCTGTGTTGGTGGAGTGTTTACAGTTGAAAATCCTTTTATGGCAAAGGCTAAGCTTGAGCGTTTATTGAAAAAAACAGCGAAATTAAATAATAATAAACTAGAGGATTATGTTCTAGTGTTAGAAGAAAGTGATGTATATTGGAATAAGGAAGTGGTCTATGAACCAGTCTTTAATCTAGGCGAAAATTTAAAAGATTCGTTTACAAAAATGAATCGAGTAAATGAATTGTGTCGTATTTTCCCAGGATTAGATTGTGGAAGTTGTGGTGCACCTACTTGTAGTGCTTTTGCAGAAGATGTTGTCAGAGGTTATGCCGAGGAAAAAGATTGTGTTCATGTATTAAGAGAATTATATGAGGTGATTGTAAATGACGAAGAAGATTAGTGATTTAATAGCAACAAATTATTTTACTCTTTTAAATAACGGAGAAGAAAATAAAGAAATTGGTAGTGTTTTTTGTTGTGATTTATTAAGTATCGTAATGGCGAAAGCGAGTATGGATTGTGTTTGGGTAACGATAATGGCAAATATAAATTCATTAGCCGTTGCTTCGTTAGTCGATATGTCTTGTATTGTCTTTGCAGAAGGTATAATGCCTGATGAATCAACAATAAATAAAGCAAAAGAACAAGGGATTACTATTTTTTATTCTGAAAAGCCAATCTTTGAATGTGCTTTGTTGATTGATGAATTTAGAAAGAGTTAATAAGAATGAAAATATCTTATGATTTACATCTTCATTCCTGTTTATCACCATGTGGAGATCAAGCAATGACACCTGCAATGATTGCTGGTATTGCTGCGGTTTCTGGATTAGATGTGATTGCATTAACCGATCATAATTCTTCAAAAAATTGTGAAGCATTTTTAAAGGCGTGTGATCATTATGGAATTTTAGGAATTGCCGGTATGGAATTAAATACAATAGAGGAAGTGCATGTTGTTTGTTTATTTGAGCATGTAAAAGATGCTTTATTATTTGATGAATATGTCTCTTCAAAATTGATAAAAATAAAAAATGATCCAATGATTTTTGGCAATCAATTACTTTGTGATGAATTTGATAATGTGATTGGTGAAGTGGAAAATTTATTAATTAATGCTACGACGATTTCTTTTGACAATCTATTTGAATTGATGCAAAGATATCATGGTGTCATGATTCCAGCCCATATCGATAAAAACGCAAATAGTGTTTTATCAAATTTAGGTTTTCTACCTGAGGATAGTCAATTTCGATGTTTAGAATTACGGCATAAAGAAAATTATGATCAATTAGCTAGCATTCATTCTTATATGAAGGAATGCTTAGTAATCACTAATTCTGATGCTCATTATGTAGAACATATTAATAACCCGATTAACTTTTTAGAAGTGGAAGAGAAAAGTGTGAAGGCGATTATAAAAAAATTGAAGGGCAATAATAGTAGTTAATCGTGGCTTGTATAGTGAAAGGGTAGAGACATGGATAAACGTAATGATTGTTCTCTTTGTAATCTAACGATCAAGTTTCAATCACACTAATTTAGTTGCAGGAGTAGTAATGTTGTATAAAACGATACTAATTTCATAAGTATGATAGCAAGAACTTTTTAAAGCAGCTAATCTTAAGATTCAAAAATTTATTATTCACTTGTTATATTTGTACGATTTGATATAATTATTTTATTGGTAGAACAATCATATATAATTATTAGGTAAAAGGATGGGAAAAATGAAAAAAATAGTATTAATTATGTTGTTCTTTGGTATTTGTTTGGGAGGATGTTCTAAAAATAAACCTAGCCCAAATTTAGTTTGTAGTTTTAGTAAGGAGTATGATGGAATTACTACTGATTATCTTGACACTTATGAAAATAATGGCACTAAAATTACAAAAAGTACGTTTATAGAAAAATATACGTCAGAAAATCAAGAAACAATTACTTTTATTAAAGAATCAATGTCATTAATTGATACAAGTGCAAGTTATGATGTAGAAGGTGTCACTTATGCGATTATGGAGATTGAAAACGGAGTTCAAATAACAATAGTTTTTGACTTATCAGTAGTAAGTAATGACGATTTAGTTACTTTAGGGTTTATCTCTAGTAAAGACAAAGATGCTGATTATATTGGTGTTGAAGTAACAAAAGAATATTTAGTTTCTGCTGGCTATAGTTGCAGTTACGATGAATAATCCTTAAAAAGGAAATAAAAGCAGTAGTAAATGACACATAATAGAAGAACTATCTTGTGTCTTTTATTTATGAAAGCAAGTGAGGAATAAGAATGAAAAACACATTATATGTCACTGATTTAGATGGTACTTTGTTAAAGGATAATCAGAGTATTTCTAAATATTCTGTCGATATTATTAATTCTTATATTGAAAAAGGCTATTTGTTTACTTTTGCAACAGCCCGTTCTTTATATTCTGCTAAAAAGCTAATCAATGGTTTACAATTACGATTACCAGTGATCGTTTATAATGGATGTCATATTTTGAATCCTGAAAGCTTTGAAAGTGTATCATCAGAATTTTTCACGAAGCAAGAATGCGACTATTTATATCAACTATTTAAAAAATATCGAAAGCAACCAATTGTGTATAGTCGAAATAAAACGATTGAAAAAGTATATTATATAGCAGACCAACAGAACATTGGATTAATGCACTATATAGATAGTCGCAGAAATGACAAGCGATTTGAAAGAAAAAAACAATTGAAGGAGTTGATGCAAGGGAATATTTTCTATTTTACACTGATAGCAAATAAAGAAGATCTGTTTGATTTATATCAGACGCTAAAGCAAAGTCAACGATTTTCAATTGTCTACTATCTAGAATCCTATACCAATCAATATTGGTTAGAAATCATGCCGACATTGGTTAATAAAGCAACAGCAATTCAGAAATTAAAAAATATCTTACAATGTGATACGGTTGTTTGTTTTGGTGATGATATAAATGATTTAGAAATGTTTGATATAGCCGATTATAAATATGCAGTAGCCAATGCCAAAGAACAAGTAAAAGAAAAAGCTACTGCCATCATTAAAAGCAATAATGATGATGCTGTTGCCAATTGGATGAAAGAACATTTGAAATAGGAGGCATTCGTAATGAGCAATCATATAACGTCTAGTATTGTAAGTTTAGAAAAGCGGGGATATATTGAGCATATTGACAATACACCGTATTTAATGCTTTCAAAGCAAGAATTATTAGTCCTGTTGAAAGATCAATTAGCGATTCATAGAACACTAGCAACTAGAGCTTTTACGGTCTTAAAAATGAAAGATAGCGATATTGAAGATACCATATTGGATTTATTTCTTAAAGAAAAAGCTCTCTATACTAGACTTGAATTATCCAATTATCTTTCTTTGGGTGATGAAAAAACAGCAAAAAAGCTAATTCCCCATTTAGCAACATTAAAATGTAATCAGTATACAATACCTCCAACGAATGTTTCAAAGAAGAAAAGTTATCCATTAGCCAGAGATCTAATTGCGAGAACATTATCTAGAATGGATATTACTGTTTTTCCTGTTTTATTAGATAGTAGTTCCACGATTGAAAAAGATAAATTATCAGAATTAATTGATGCAATTGGATATCATTGTTTTTATCATCAAGAGATTGCTAGCGTAGAAGTATTTGATAGATTGTATCGATGCTATAAGGAAAATGAAGATTATCCAATTATACGCTATAAATTAATTACTGCTTTTTCAGCATTTCCTTTTTCAAAGGTAAAAAAATTATTATACCAAATCATTAATCAATTTCCAGAGACTATCTTTGAAAAAGAAGCAAATCGTTCACTATCTCTATTACCGAAAAATGAAGTTGAATGAAGAAATCTCGTATTAATTAGCGGAAAATGCAATATCGTATTGAAAGCGATATCTTTTTTTAGTAAAATAAAGACATAACTATAAGAAGGGGAAGGTATAAATATGGAATATTTAGTGTTAGATGTTGGAGGATCAGCCATCAAATATGCTGTGATGGATGCTGATTCTAGGATTATTGAGAAAGGTAATGTAAAAACTCCAAAAGATTCTTTTGATACATTTAGAGAGGAAATTGGGAAAATATATGATCAATTTAAAGATCGTATTGAAGGTATTGCTTTAAGTATGCCAGGAGTCATTGATAGTGATAGAGGATATGCTTATACTGGCGGAGCATTACGTTATAATTATGATATTGACATTGTAAAATTACTACAAGTTAGATGTCCTGTAAAAATGGTAGTGGAAAATGATGGTAAATGTGCTGCCTTAGGAGAATATTGGAAGGGAACACTTCAAGGTGTTAAAAACGGTATTGTTTGTGTTATTGGAACTGGAATTGGAGGAGGTATTATTATTGATGGTAAACTTCATAAAGGAAGTCATTTCTTTGCGGGAGAATTTAGTAGTTTAATTGTCAATAATACCTTTGGGGATACGATAGGATTTGGAAAGTCATATTGGGCAGCACAAAGTGGAGTAAGAGGTTTATTATATCCAATTGCTGAAGCGAAAGGTGTAGAACATGAAGATATGGATGGGTTACAAGCGTTTGAATTAATTCATAATGGCGATGAGGATGCTGTTAGAATTTTTGATGACTATTGTCGTAAAATTGCAATACAAATGTATAATATGGTAAGCTTATTTGATCCAGATAAAATTGCGATTGGTGGAGGAATTAGTGCACAAGATATTTTAGTAGAAAATATTGTCAAACAAGTACATAAAATAAATGATGACTATAAAGAAGAGACTGGAAAAGGATTATATTTAATTCCAGAAGTAGTACGTTGTGAACTTTCCAATGATGCGAACTTAGTTGGTGCTTTATATACTTACCTAGTAAGTGAAAAATAATTGTAAATAAAATGTAAGAGGATGATTTATCTAAGTGGGTAAATCATCTTTTATTATGGAATATTTCTGAGTAAAATTGATAAACTATAATTTGTTTCAGAATGTAGTATTTTGATCGTGTCCTAAATCAAAATTCCAATAGCAAGTGAAACTGATACATTTAGTTAAATTTGTATAGTAACAGCCCAAAATAGATTATAAATTGTTCAAAATATTCTAAAAGGATAGGATAGTAACATAAAGAATGGTAAAAATGCAAATAATGGAAAATATTTCTGTAATTTAATTGATAAATAAATGCCGTCAGCTTATAATTAAGAAGATTTATAAACTTAAGAAAGAAGGAAAAATACTTATGAACAAGATAATCAAAATGCTGTGTGCATTATTATTAATAGGATGTATGCTAAATATTGTGCAAGTAGATGTGTCTGCTACTACATATGAGGAGGAACAATTGCAAAATAATGAGATCAATACTTTTCAACCTGGAGATGTATTGAATTTTAAGGGAACACCAACGATTACTATAATAGATAGGAATGATGTTGTTTTAGATATACAAACAGCTAACAGTATTACTTTTCCAGAATACTCACTAGAATCTGCTAATTTTCAATGTTGGCAATTTGTTCGTTACAAGAGTGTTGAAGGGGTAATTACAGAAATCACTTTTAGAGCTTATATTTTACCACCATTATATACAACAGCTGTTAATGAGGGAGACTCTGTTACTTTTTATATTAGTGAGGATGATTTACCGACACCACATAATTATATTTATGAATGGATAGCTGGTGGAAAGGCTGGTGGTTGGGAACTAGAAGGGAGTTCAAATTCGACTAGCTTTACTATTACCAAAGACTCACCATATTACCAAGATGGTTTTATCGTAGCTTGTAGAATTCGACTTGTTGAAGGAACTGGGCATTTCTTTACTGAGGAAGCTATTGTAAGTCTGATTCCAGTGACACCTGAAAAAGATCCGCCTATTGAAGTGGAGCCAGATACTGATCCAATCGTTAATTCTGTTACCAATCAATCAGATATAATGATAGTAGAAACTGGTGATAATACGCAACAAAATTTCTATGTTTTTGCGTTCCTTGCTAGTCTTGCAATAGTAATCATACAACTTATGAAAAGAGAAAAAGTAACGAAGCTATAGTATAAACAGTAGAGAACAAAGAAAATATATCATATATAGAGAGTGGATAAACTATGAAAGAAATATCAATAGAAAAAAAGTTTGATTTATACTTAGACACTTTGGAAAAATGTGGGATTGAATTATTAAACTTATCAGCTATTAATATTTTCAATTAGCTATGTAGTCATTTAAAAAGTTAGATACACAAGATATCTAACTTTTCATTTATTTATATATACTATTTTATTCTTTCTTTTGTAATTGGTACATTGTATAATACGTACCTTTTTTATCTAATAACTCCGTATGCGTTCCTTGTTCTATAATATTTCCTTTATCTAAAACTAAAATCATATTTGCATCTTTAATGGTGGATAAACGATGAGCAATTGCAATCGTCGTTCTTCCTTTTCGAATACGCTCCAAACCTTCTTGAATTAAACTTTCTGTTTCTGTATCAATATTGGCAGTAGCTTCATCTAAAACTAAAATCTTAGGGTCAGTTACAATTGTTCTTGCGAACGCTAATAATTGTTTTTGCCCAGTAGAGAAGGAAGCACCTCTTTCAATTACTTTATGTTGATAACCATCTTCTAACTGATTAATGAAGCTATCTGCTTGTACAAATTCACAAGCATCAATAATTTGTTGATCGGTAATTGTTTTATTTTGTAATCGAATATTGTCAGCAATCGTTCCATAGAATAAGAAAGGATCTTGTAATACTAATCCAATTGTAGAACGTAATTCTTCTATTTTGTAATCCTTAATTGAATGTCCATCAATTAAGATATCACCTTCAAAGAATTCATAGAAACGCATCATAACATTAATAATAGAACTTTTTCCACTTCCTGTATGACCAACCAAAGCAATTGTTTCTCCAGGATCGACACTAAAACTGATATCATTTAATACATTATTTTGACCATCATAAGAGAAGGTTACATTCTTAAATTCAATTTTACCATGTTCAACGATACAATCTTCTTTATTATTTTGTTCAGGAACTAACTCTTGATGGTCAATAATTTTGAAGACACGACTTCCTGCAACAATTGCTTGTTGGTAAATTGCTAAACGTTCCATAATTTGTTGGATTGGGCTAAAGAATTTATAAATATATTCGATAAAGGCAACCATTAATCCAGTAGAAACCACACTTTGGAAGGATTCAAATCCCATATAACCAAAAACAGCAGCTAAGGCAAAGCTAGCTAATAAATTAATGATAGGAGCTAGTAGTAATCCATCTAATTGAATATTTTTAATACTTGCTTTATAATAATCATTATTTATTTTTGCAAATTCTTTCGATAGCCTTTTTTCTTGATTAAATATTTGAATAATTCCCATACCAGATATTGATTCTGATAACTTAGTATTTAACTGACTTAATTTTTCTCTTGCTAACATATAGAATCGAGTACTATATTTTTGATATAAGTAAATAATAAAAATAGCAATAGGAACAAATGCTAAGCAAATCAATGTTAGTTTTACATTTAGAATAAACATTGTAATAATAATACCAATAAATGAGATGACACTTGATAACAAAATTGAAATAATGTTATTAAACATGTCTTGAATAGCATCGGTATCATTGGTCACTCTTGAAACAATACTACCAGCTGGTGTTTGATCAAAATATCGCATTCCTAAACTTTGTAGTTTTGCAAAGATATCATTTCTTAAATCTTCTGTTATTTTATAACCAATCTTATGAAAATTAATAATTTGGAAATAACGTAAGAAGGCATATGCTAAATTTGTAATTGCATATAAAATAATATAAAGAACAATCGGACTAAAGTTTAAAAACTCTTGTCGAAGTTGTTTGTCAATTAATTCTTTCATAATAATAGGACCAATCAAATCAGCAATGGTTGCTAATAAAGAAAAGAAAAATCCTATACTTAAAGTTGCTTTTAATGGTTTTACATAACGTAATAATCGTTTTAAAACAGCAACTTGTTGTTTAAAGGAGAGAGTTTGTTTATCATCCATGATCTATCGTAGCTCCTTTACTAAATTCTTGTCTTTCAAATATATCTAAATACCATCCATCATTCTTTAATAATTCAAGATGTGTTCCACGTTCACTAATTTCTCCATTATGTAATACAATAATTTCTTGTGCATGCTTAATCGCGCTTAAACGGTGGGCAGAAATGATCGTTGTTTTATTTTTTCTAGCAGTTTTCAAATTATGTAAGATTGCTTCTTCCGTTTTTGCATCGACTGCTGATAAAGAATCATCTAAAATCAACAACTCTGGATTTAACAATAAAGCTCTTGCAATCGCAATTCTTTGTTTTTGACCACCAGATAGAGAAACTCCTCGTTCTCCTACAACAGTATCATATTGTTTACTAAAACCTAAAATATCCTCATGAATGTTTGCTTTTTTAGCTGCTTCCATGATTTCCTGATCGCTAGCATCTGGTTTTCCAAAACAAATATTTTCTTTTACTGTTGCAGAAAATAAAAATTGGTCTTGAGGAACATAACCAATCGATTGATGTAAATACCCAAGTTCATAGTTTTTTATATTTTGATGATTGATAGAAATTTCACCTAGATACGAATCATAATCTCGTAATAGTAACTTTAGTAAGGTCGTTTTACCACTTCCAGTCATCCCAACAATACCCAGAGTACTACCTTGTTTTAGATGTAATTGAATATCTTTTAAGATGGTCGTATTTGTATCTTCTGGGTAATGAAATTCCTTTATATTGACAACGATATCTCCACTAGGAATTTCACAAATTGGATGTTCTATATTTTTGATATCTTGTGGAATACTTAATAATTTCTCAATTCTTTCATATGAAACATTTCCTCTTTCAATCGTATTATATAAGAATCCAAAAGCTAACATAGGCCATACTAATGTGTGTATATAACTGATAAATGTAACCAAATCTCCAATAGTTAATGTGCCATCTTGAATAAATAGGGCACCAACCAATAAGACTGCTACAAAACAAATCATAATGATAATAGTAATTAAGGGATCGAATGCTGCATCATAATAAGAAACAGCCATATTTTTCTTAAATACATCATTTGTTTGTTCTTTGAATACATCGATTTCTTCTTTTTCTTGTCCAAATGTTTTTGTAACTTTGATACCATTAATGCTTTCATGAGTTTTATCATTTAAATTAGAAAAAGCTTCTTGTGCTTTATAAAAGACTGCATGAATTTTTTTCCCTAAAAATCTAGCTCCAATCATCATTAAAGGCATAGGAATGACAGCAATAATTGTTAATTTCCAATTTACAAAAAAAGCCATTGCGCATAAAGTAGAAATACCAGTGATTAAAGCATCTGCAAATTGAAGAATCCCTCCACCTGCAACTCTTTGGATTGCTTTTAAATCATTTGTCGCATGGGCCATTAAATCTCCTGTTCGATGTTCATGGAAAAAAGTAGGGGACATTTTTGTAAAATGATCAAATAGATCTTGTCGCATGCTTTTTTCTAATCGAAAACTAGCTCCAAATATACATATTCTCCAAACATAACGCAATGCGTATGTTGATAAAGCAAAGATAACTAAGAAGATGATATCTAATAGTAATTCTTGTTTTGTTAGCTGTTGGCTGTTAATTCTATCAACGATGTTTCCCATTATTTTTGGAGGCAATAAGTTACATACTGCAATCACAACTAGTGAAAGTATTCCAATTATATATGCCTTTTTTTCTTTTTTAAAGAACCATTTTAATTCTCTAATTATTCTCATTTCTTCACCTTCTTTCTTAAGAGTATATTTTGACAGTAAAGTCGATAATTGTCAATCCTTATTTCATAAAATGAATGTAGCAAGGATATATTTTGGTTTTTATTAAAAATAGATTTAAAACGAATCAAAAGCTTATTTATATTTATGAATAAATTTATTAGACTGGTAAAAAATAGAATAGAGGTGAAATTAATGAATGAAAATCAATATAATAAGCTAGCAGAAGATTTGAAGCCAAAAGTATCCTACTTTAAAAATGCTGTACTCGCTTTTTTGTTTGGTGGTTGCATTGGATTATTTGGACAAATATTAGTTAGAATCTATATGAATGTATTACATTTAACTGAAAAAGAGGCAGGTACACCTATGATTGTCACAATGATTTTAATTGCTTGTATCTTAACTGGTCTTGGTATTTTTGATAAAATAGCAAAATATGCTGGAGCTGGAACATTTGTGCCAATTACTGGTTTTGCTAATGCCTTAACAAGTGCTGCATTAGAGAGTAAATCAGAAGGTATTGTGCTAGGAGTTGCTAGTAACATGTTTAAATTAGGGGGAGCGGTTATTACCTTTGGTGTTGTTGCTGCATATGTGATGGGAGTGATTCGTTATGTCTTCTTCGGCTAGTCAAAAAAATGCAACGTTAACTTTCCAAAATGTGTATATTGAAAGTACTGGTACTTTTGTTGGTCCTATTGAAAAAGAAGGACCACTTGGAGATTACTTTGAAAATTACTCAGATGATTTATATTATGGAGAAAAAACATTTGAAAAAGCGGAAAGAGAAATGAGCAAGATTGCGATTGATTCTTGTTTACAAAAAGTAAATCGAACCTACGATGATTTAGATTTGGTCGTTGCTGGCGATTTATTAAATCAACTTACCGCTTCAAACTTTGTAGCAAAAGATTTAAATACACCATTTATTGGTGTTTATGGAGCTTGTAGTACAGCTTGTTTAAGTATGTTAAATGCAGCAACATACGTAGAACACACTTCTTTCAAGCGTGTCTTAGCTTATACATCTAGTCATAATGCTACAGCAGAAAGACAATATCGTTATCCATTAGAATATGGTATCCAAAAGAAAGATATGACAACGTATACCGCTACTGGTTGTGGTAGTATTCTATTAAGTAATCAAGTAAGCAATGTTCGAATTGCTCATGCTACCATTGGTAAAGTCATTGATTTAAATCAAAAAGATGCGAATGATATGGGTAGAGCAATGGTTCCTTGTGCATATGATACCTTACATCAACATTTAAACGATTTACAACGTACAGTCAATGACTATGATTTAATTGTTACTGGAGATTTATCAACATATGGTAAAGAAATATTGAAAGAGTTGTTTAAAGCAGATGGAATTAATTTAGATAATTATGATGATTGTGGTTGTATGTTATTTGATATCGCCAATCAAGAAGTATTTCAAGGTGGTAGTGGCTGTGCTTGTAGTGCATTAGTTAGTTATGGATATTTATATCCATTGTTACAACAAAAAAAATTGCATCGGATATTAATACTTGCCACTGGTGCTTTGTTATCTCCAACATCAACACAACAAAAAGAAAGTATCCCTTGCATTAGTCATGCAATTAGTATGGAGGTAGTATAAATGGAATATTTATTAGCGTTTGTATTTTGTGGTTTTGTTTGTTTAGTTGCTCAAATTATTTATGATCGTACAAAACTGACACCTGGTCATATTACTTGTGGTTTGGTTGTATTTGGTGCATTCTTAGACATTTTTGACTTATATGATAAATTGATTTCCATATTTCATGCAGGAGCATTGCTTCCAATCACTAGTTTTGGACATTCATTAATGCACGGTGCTCTTGAAAAAACAAGTGAATATGGCTTGTTAGGCGTTGCAATGGGAATGTTTGATTTAACAGCTGCTGGAATTACTAGTGCTATTTTGTTTGCATTTATCGTTGCTTTAATATGTAAACCAAAGTCATGATGAAGAATCCATCCTTTGACATTACCACTAGAAATTTAATATTTAATCAAAAAAATCTAACATTAACATATTTAAATAGTCTATCAGAAGCTACCATGATTAGTGAACTAGTAAAAGGAATTAATGCTGGTGGAACGATTCTTGATGTATCTTTAGCAAATGGATCGGTTCAAGAAAATAATGATATAGAGGCATTACAAAAAGCATTATATAGTGGTTGTGCGATTATTGAATATGAAAATCGCTCGTATATTGTTGATACAAGAAGTTATCCTAGTAGTTCTATACAACAACCAGAAACTGAAAAAACCGTTCGTGGAAGTAAAGATGGTTTTAATGAAAATATTATTGTGAATGTTGGATTAATCCGGCGTAGAATTAGAGATACGAATTTAGTAATGGAATTACATACCGTTGGAAAAGTATCAAAATGTGATGTTTGTGTAAGTTATTTATCAAATAAGGTAAATCAAGAGTTACTGCAGAGTGTGATTAACCGTTTACAGTCAATTACGATTGATGATTTAAGTATGAGTGATCGGGCATTAGAGGAATTATTTATTAAGCAAGGTTATCATCCTTTTCCTTTTGTTCGCTATTGTGAACGACCAGATATTGTTGCTACGCAAATAATGAAAGGCTATATTGCTATTATTGTTGATACCTCCAGTAGTGTTATTCTTTTACCAGTCACATTATTTGAATTATTAGAACATGTTGAAGAACATCGTCAAAATCCAATTGTTGGATCAATGTTACGTTTAATACGTCTTTTTGGAGTGATGATTTCTGTCTATTTAATTCCTATATGGTTAGTCATCATTAAAACTCCAGAATTAGAATGGTATATTTTAAAGAATCCAACAAAAAACCTCGATTATGGTGATATTGTCTTACAAATTATTATACTTGAATTTGCTATAGAATTATTACGTGTAGCAACGATTCATACTCCTTCAGCGTTATCAAATTCAATTAGTTTAGTGTCGGCTTTGTTATTAGGTGAAATCGCTGTTGGAATAGGTATCTTTTTAGAAGAAGTATTATTATATGGAGCCATAAGTACATTAGCAAGTTTTGCAACACCAAATTATGAACTTTCGTTAGCTAACAAATTAGTCAAATGGTTATTGATTATAGCGATTATGTTTTTTAATCAATATGGTTTTGTTGTGATGAACTTTTTATTATTTATCTATTTAGCTAATTTAAAAGTCTTTAATAAAGAATATTTATATCCTTTTGTACCATTTGATGATACAAAATTTTTAGAACATCTTATTCGAAAACCTAAAAAAGAGAATTCTTCTAATTAGGTTTTTTTTGTTTTTTGATTATGCTATAATATTGTGAAGGTGATGCTATGAAAGAATATAACGTACATATTGATAATTTTGAGGGTCCATTGGATTTATTATTGCATTTAGTAAAAGAAAAAGAAATGGATTTATTAACGTTAGAAATATCAAAAATTACAGATCAATATTTAAATTATATATATGCAAATCAACATCTACATTTGGAAGTTGCTAGTGAATATTTAGTAATGGCTGCTTATTTAATTGAAACAAAGAGTAAAATGCTATTACCAAAAGAGGTAGTCAAAATTGATGATGAATATGAAGAGGATCCTCGAGAAAAATTAATTAAACGTTTGATTGAATATAAACGCTATAAAGATGTATTAGATCAGTTTGTAAAAAAATATGAAGAGAGAGCACAATTTCATATTAAATTACCTAGTTCTATGGAATCTTTCCAAGTAGATACTTCTACAATGCTTCCTACAAATTTAGAAATCTATGATTTGATGAAAGCTTTACAAAAAATGTATCAGCGACAACTATTATTAAAACCATTAATGCAACAAGCAGTCGCAAAAAAAGAGATTTCGATTGATGAAAGAACACAATCAATTATAAAAAGAGTTAAGAGACATTTTCATGGTAAGTTAAAATTTACAGATTTATTAGAAGAAGTCGATAGACAGTATTTTGTTATTACCTTTTTAGCAGTATTGGTCTTAGTCAATCAAAAAGAATTAGTGATTACTCAAGAAAATAAATTTGGTGATATCTATTTGGAGGCTATAAAATGAACAATTTACAATTAGAAATGAATATAGGTATCGTAGAAGGTATGCTTTATTTATGTGGCGATGAAGGAATTACTAGTAAGGAAATACAAGCTATTTTGGAATTAAAAGAAGAAGAGATTACGATTTTATTAGAAAGTTTAAAAGAACGCTTAGAGAATGATGTTAGTAGAGGATTGCAGTTAGTCTATTTAGCGAATAAATATAAATTAGCAACAAAGATTGAATATAAAGAGTATTATACATTAATGGTTGATCAAAGTGAGTCAAAATTATCAAATGCAGCAATGGAAACACTAGCAATTATTGCTTACAATCAACCAATTACAAAACTTAGAGTCGAGGAAATTCGTGGTGTTAATAGTGATGCCATGATTCGTCGATTACAAGCAAAAGCTCTTGTCAAAGATGTTGGTAGAGAAGAAACACCTGGAAGACCTGTTTTATTTGCAGTAACGAATGAATTTATGGATACTTTCAATTTGAAGAGCTTAGAAGAATTACCACCGTTAGAAACAAAGGAATATAAAACAGAAGAAAATGAAAGTATTTTTGATTTTAAATATAGAGAAGATATGAATGATAATTAATAATAAAGTAAAGGAATAGTAAAATGAGCAAACCAAAATTACATGTCACAGCTAGTAAACATTGGATGAACGATCCTAATGGATTGATTTATTATCAAGGAAATTACCATTTATTTTATCAACATTTCCCTTATGAAAATAAATGGGGAACCATGCATTGGGGTCATGTTGTATCTACTGACTTAGTAGATTGGAAGGATTTAGGCATTGCCTTATATCCTAGCAAACCATTTGATCAAAATGGTTGTTTTTCAGGATCCGCTATTGAAATAGATGATAAAATGTATCTATATTATACAGCGGTGACTTATGATGAATTTGCTGGTGAAGATATTCATCGTCAGAAGGATAATCAATCATTTACTGCAAGACAAGCAATGTTGATTAGTGATGATGGTTTTACTTTTGATAATTACACAACGAAAAAGATGATTATTTCTTGCGATGATGTTGGTCATAGAACGCATACTAGAGATCCTAAAGTATGGGTAAAAAATGATGTTTATTATATGGTGTTAGTTAGCAAAATCGAATTAGATAAAGAAAATAGATCAAAAGGGCAGTTATTGTTTTATAAAAGTAGTGATGCACTAAATTGGGAATTTGTGAACAGATACGTCAATCAAGATTTAGCTGGCAATATGTGGGAGTGTCCTGATCTATTTAAAATTAATCAAACGTATCTGTTAACGATGGCTTTGGAAAATGTATTTACGAATCCTGGTAAGGATGATGGAATTTTTTCAAATCTGAAGATAGAGGAAAATGAAGAACATTACCCTAGTTTAGCCGTATATTCTTTGGTTAATTTTGAGTATCAAAACTGTGATTTAGAAATGCTTGGCAAACCATTATTGATTGATTATGGTCTTGATTATTATGCTCCTCAAAGTACAATTGATGAGGAAGGAAGAAGAATTATGATTGGTTGGTTAAGAATGCCAGAAGCAGAAAGTGATGGTCAGTGGATTGGAATGTTAACATTTCCTAGAGTGGTGGAAATTGTAGATAGTAAAGTTTATTTTAGATGTCATCCTAATATTGATCGCTTATTTATTAAAGATGTCTATGGTCATAGGATAGAGAAAGAGCAAGTTTATAAAATATCTGCAAACTTACATGATGGTGATTTTATTAACGTTGGTGGATATGATCTACAATATCAAAATGATCAGGTCGTAGTCAATAGAGCAAAGGTTTTTAATCATCCGTTTGGCAAAAAGTTTTATTCACCTAAATTGAATGGTGATTGTCTAGTAGACATGTATATAGACACACATGTTATTGAACTGTATATCAATGATGGTCAATATGTAGTATCTACTATTGTTTATCAATTAGGAAGTAAAGTAGAAGCAAATGTTGAATTAGTGATTAAAACAATCGATACAAGTAGTGATGATAATTAATCAAAAATGATAATGAAGGATACTTAGAATTATTTATAAATAACGAATAGTTACTTCTATGAAAGTGATGTTACGTATATAGGAGCAAAAAGGAAAGTAGAAAATACGCATGGGTTAGCTACAGAACAGCAACCCATTTTTGCTATTTGATAGTTTTAAAACTTATCAGCTATTATTGTTTAAGCTTTAAATGAATTGAAATGATTTATATTTTCTTTCTTTTTTAAATTTAGTAGTGGTATACTATATTTAATAAATCAAAAGATAAACATAATGTGGGGTGATTATTTTGATAAACATTGCTATAGTTGAAGATGACTTAGATTATCAAAATAAAATAAGAGAACTTATTGATAAATATAGTTTGAACTTTGATATTAGAACGAAATGTTTTAGTAATGCAAAAGACTTTTTAGAAGAAAAAGATAATTTTGATGTTCTTTTATTAGATATAGAATTACCTGGTATCAATGGAATAGAATTAGCAGATA
>Ga0153996_1000282_pt1 | contig 23359 bp, 28 predicted proteins | sample TSNC080MetaG_FD_104728 | JGI IMG/M metagenome (GOLD analysis project Ga0153996, IMG submission 104728) | Attine ant fungus gardens microbial communities from North Carolina, USA - TSNC080 MetaG | ecosystem: Host-associated > Fungi > Mycelium > Unclassified | place: USA: North Carolina, Lumber...
CAAAGCAAAACGCCAATCATCCTGGAAATCCATAACTCGACGGAGCTTAACGGGAAGACACTAACGAAAGAAATGGCTGATCCTATCCGGGTCGAACTTGATCGAATGGATAATCGAAAATATATCATTAAAACAGGGAGGAAAAATAAATGAGCGTGAACTTAACCGCAACATTCAATGATTACGACCTTTCCTCCTATCTGATCATCAATTCTCTAACCCGGGGAATCGGATTAACCAGAACATCAAGGATACAATCTCGAAAAAAAGATATCGGTGTACAGTATGTTGGATTTGAAACAGAATCCCTTACATTTAAAATGGAGATTTCTATCGTAGATCAATTGATTTTCAAGAGGAGGCAGCTGGCAAAAATTTTAAATGTTAGCGAACCTCAAAAACTTATTTTTTCTGACGAACCAGATATCTATTATCTTGCATTTCCGAAACTTGAGGGGGATTTATCGGAAATATACCGCCTGGGTCAAGGGGTGCTTCAATGGGAAATATTTGACGGCGTAGGGTATTCGACCGAGTTGTATATGTTTGATAATAAAGCGACAGAAAACTATATTGAAATAGATAACCCCGGAACTGAGCCGATGTTGTTTGAGTTAGAAGTTACTTTTTTAAGCGACAACGGTTTTTTGGGTTTACAGAATGATGTTGGCACAACGAAAGCACTTTTTGGCACAATCGAAGAAGTGGACGGGGTGCATTACGAGACAACTGACTTGTTATTCGATGACCATTTCACACAGGATAGAGGATGGATATTAAATCAGGGCATTACCCCTCCTGTTACACCAGTAAGGATTCAGGACGGCACCGTCCGATATGCGGTAGAAACGCCGGGGGAGGGAGTGCTAGGAGAGGGCTATGTTACGCCGAACGGATATGGTACCGGCGACAGCTGGCACGGCCCTTCATTAACCAAGCTCGTTCCGGCAGATAAAAACGGGAAATACCCGACGAATTGGTATTCCTGTTACCGGCTCGATTTTAATACCGATGGCGGCGGTACGGCTACAGAACGAGGAAGGCAGGCCGGGCACCATAGCGTGACCTTTAGCGATGCGAACGATAATATTATCGTGTCGATAGTTTTCGAGGATAACAATTACGCACTCGAACGTTCAGATATGGTTATCTATATTGGGAACAAACGAGTATGGGATACGAAAAATACCACAAGTTTCTATGTTCGAGGTCATGAAGGGCGTCCAGACGGAACCGCGTTAGTACAGATCGAAAAAATAGGAACGCAAGTAAATGTTAAATTCAGCTTTGCTGGTATCAATAAAACATTCACGGTAGATACCCCCAGCGCAGAACTTAGAAAGATTACGTACTACGGCGCACAGTACAAAACCTACACGCCTATACGAAACAATCTGCTACGGGCTATTCAAGTTCGAAAGCACAATGTAACAAACTGGAATGACATTCCTAACAAATTTGGCGAAGGGGATACGCTGCGCTACGGAAAAGATGGGCAAAATATCTATTGTACTGCAAACGGGCTACAAGGTCTTCAATTCAGAGATCCGGGTAGCACTTTGATTACAGCCCCACCGGGACACAGTACAATGTTCATTGCGTATAGCGATTTTTCAGAACCACCAATCATTACACTAAAAGGGAGGGCGATGTACGTATGATTTTTACGCTTACCGACCGTATGTATAACGTACTTGATGCGTATGAAACTGAGCATTATTTAATTGGGCAGTACATTGGCTCGATCATAGAAACACTTGATATAGATGTATCTGTCCGGAGCATCAACGCCGATTTGTGGGTGCGTGGAAACTATATCATGTGCGAGGATAAGAGCGGACGTCCATACTGGTTTACAATATATGAAGACGAGGACGGGCTAAATGATGATATCAAGTCATTTTCTTGCTATTCTGGCACCATTGATGTCGTGGCAGAGGAATCAAACCCAATCAAGGCAGCCGAAGCGCAGCCTTTCAGTTGGTATTTTGATCGCATTTTTGTCGATACAGGCATCAAAATCGGCATGAATGAGATATCCGGTTTGAGCCGCAAGCTAGAATTTACGTCAGAAAATGCGACGAATGTGGAAATGTTGCAATATGTTCTGAATGGTTTCGATAACGCAGAGGCAAGGTTAGATGTTAAATTTAATTGCTGTACACCCGCAGAACTTGTGTTAAATGTCTATAAACAAATTGGCGAAGAACAGCCACAGGCACTCTTATCAGATGAAGATGACTCTTTAACCGATTTAAGCCGTAAAGGATCACTAAGCGAACTGGGCACCTGTATCAACCTGCAAGGAGCAGAAACTGACGAAAAAACAATCACCCTGGAAGGGAAATATTACGAGGAAAAAGACACTGCGGGAAATATCTTATATTACTCACCGAAAGAATCTACAAGGATATTTTCTGTACAAGCGCGTAAAGATTACTATGTCAAACTGCCTGGGAAGGCCAACGGCGAGTTCGATGGTTACATCAACCGCCGTTACAAGTCAGAGGCCTCAACACAAGATGCGCTGTGGAGTGAAGGTTTAAAGCAGCTAAAAAAAGTCGACCATGCGATTGTTGAGTATGATGCAAAAGGCGATATTAGTTGTGGGATCGGCGACTATGTGCAGGTGGTAAGCCATACTATGCGACCGCCAGTAATGATTAGTGCCCGGACGATTGAGTATAAATTCAACGACGATGATCCGACGCGTAACGAATATAAGTTTAGTAATTACGTAGAGTTAGAATCTAACATGGATGACCTAAACCAGATTATTAATAAGATTAAGGAATCTATTATTTATATCACGGGACAGGAGGTGTCTTATTGCCTATCTGATCGCGGGGATCTTGCGCCGGAATCAGGCTGGACAAATACAAATCCTGGTGCGGTAAAGGGCAAGTGGCTATGGATTCGGACAATTACAACAATGTCTAATGGCGAAGTGAGTACGATCGACGCGGTATCTTATGCCGCATTAGACGGGGAACAGGGAACGCCTGGCAAGGCTGGGGCAGATGGTAAAACACCTTATGTACATTTTGCGTGGGCGAACTCCGCAGACGGCAAAACAGGATTTAGCACGACGGACAGTGCCAATAAATTATATATTGGTACCTATACCGACTATACGAGTGCGGACAGTACCGATCCAACTAAATACGCCTGGACACTAGTCAAGGGCGATAAGGGGGACGATGGTCCGCAAGGTATTCAGGGGCCGAAAGGTAACGACGGCCAACCAACCTATACTTGGCTCAAATACGCAGACAGTCCTACAGCAGGCATGTCTGACAGCCCAACGGGAAAGGCATACATCGGGCTAGCGTATAACAAAACGACAGCTATTGAATCGAGTAATTATGCTGATTACACTTGGAGCCTGATCCAAGGAGCTAAGGGTGATACCGGCGTTCAGGGGCCAAAAGGCACGGATGGTCAAACCACCTATACATGGATTAAATACGGAACCAGTGCGGCCGGAGCGGGTATGAGTGATAGTCCAACCGGCAAGACCTACATAGGGATTGCCTACAATAAAACAACCGCTACAGAGAGTACAAATGCGGCAGATTATACGTGGAGCTTGATTCAGGGACCTAAAGGAGATACTGGAGAAAAGGGCGCGAGCTCGGTCAACCTTCTCCCTAATTCGACGTGGAACTTGGGAAAAGGGAATTGGGTCTATCCCGATTCCACCTATGAGATTATTGCACCAGAAGCTGATAAGCCAAGCAGCTATATACTGCACGGCAAGAAACACACATCGACCTCGCAACAGGCGTACACTATGCCACATCCTATATGGGTAGATGCGGGAAAAATCTATACGATTGCATTTGATTATAGAGAGACCGGATATACGGCAAGTAAGAATATTATTGCGGTACGCGTGTACGAAACGCCGACTATCGCCAATGCACAGGCTAATTCGCTGTGGTATTTATACCGCACTCACACCAACTTGGGGATTACTTCAAACGTCACAGAGTTTACGCGCTATAACTTTGAGATTACGCCGACAGCGTCAGGTTACATGGATGTCATTCCATACGACTATGACGCTACTGGGAATCACGAGTCATGGTATCGAGAGATCATGGTCGTTGAGGGAAGCAAGGAACAGATGCCGTCTGCGTGGCTGCCAAATGTGGCGGATTTGACTGGTGCTGCCGGAGCTGACGCGATCAGCGCGATGCTATCTTCGGAGGCGGTTGCTGTGCCGTGTGACGTGGAGGGGAATGTAGCGGATTTCTCCAAAGCAACCGGTAATATTTATGTGTATAAAGGCGCGACCGACGTCAGTGCATCGGCAACGTATGCGGTAACGTGGTCGGGGATGACCGGAACATGGACTGCAGGAACAAGGCTTTATAAGGTGACGGCTATGTCTGCGGACACTGGTACACTGACCATAAAAGCGACTTACTCAGGGACAACGATAACAAAAGTATTTACCGTTACAAAGTCACTTAAAAATCTTAAAGTAAATTCGTTAGATGCACTATCGGGAAAGATGGGTAATCTTGAAGCTGGAATAATTACGAATACCTATAACAATAACAAAGCGCTGGTATTAGACAGCTACCGCTTAATGCTGTACGACTGGAATTATGCGGACCAGCTGGCGGGGTACATTGCGTCTATGAAGATCGGCGGGCCATCGTCACTGTCGGCTTTGCGAATTGATGGTATGACGAATATTGAAATGACCATCAACGGTACTGAGGTGATGCACCTTGGGAAAAACAGCGTGACTATTGATACCGACATGTTGATAAATCAAGGCTTGGTGGTGCAGGACGAATTGATAGTAGGCGGAAGATTAACTGCAAACAGTATGAAACTGTTGACATCTGAGATAGAAACGGGCGAGACTTGGGTGGATGGGCGACCGATTTATACTAAGACATTCAACGTTGGTGCAATAAGCAGCGCGAACAAGACAATTGCGCATGGTATTGCGAATATTGGAACGTTTAGAGCCGTTGATTCAGCACATTCGTATGTTACATCTTCGGGTAGTTATTATGCCTTCCCGCGTGTTGCAACATCCACGAGTGCAACGACACCAAAGGCACATCAAACTGTGTCAGCATCTATATCGGCGACAAGTTTAATCGTTGAAGCCGGCAGTGACGCAAATTTCACCGGGTGTTATGTAACAATAAAATATACCAAAACGACTGACTGATTTAGGAGGCCTTTCGGGGTCTTTTTATTATGGAGGAAACAGGAGACTAAAAAGTATGACGGAATCAATTGTAGTGGCACTCATTGGGCTGGCAGGCAGCGGCATTGGTGCATTCATCGGTATCGTAGTTAATTCAAAACTGACCCAATACCGTATTCAGCAGCTCGAAAAGAAAGTTGATGAGCATAACAGCTTTGCGAGGCGCATGCCCGTTTTAGAAGAGCAAATGAAAGTAGTAAATCACCGAATTTCAGATTTGGAAAGAGAGGAATAATTATGATCAATAAAACATGGTTAAAAGCAGCAGGAGTAAGAGCGGTCAAGACTATGGCGCAGACAGCAGGCGGTATGATTGCGGTAGGAGCAGCGATCAATGAGGTTAGCTGGGGTTACGTTGCATCAGTATCGGTTGTGGCCGGTGTGGCGTCAATGTTGATGTCAATTGCAGGATTACCAGAAGTAGAAAGCGAGGATAAATAACTATGAAAAAATATATCGGAACAAAGATGATCAATGCTGAACCAATGACGCGGGGCGAATACAATAAATACAGAGGATGGACGATCCCAGTAGATGAAGATCCGGAGGACGAAGGGTATCTTGTGACATACACTGACGGCTATAGATCGTGGAGCCCAAAAGCGGTGTTTGAGGACGCGTACCGTGATTGTAGTGGATTAACCTTCGGAATCGCGTTGGAGCTTTTGAAAAAGGGTGTAAAAGTAGCGCGTGAAGGATGGAACGGCAAAGGAATGTTTGTCGTCTATCAGAAAGGCTACCCGGATGGCATCCCGTGTAATAAGCAGACCGCGGATGCATGGGGAATGAACGAAGGCGACTTGTTTATTTGCAATCCTTATTTACAGATTAAAAATGTGAATGGATCACATTCGATGTGGGTACCAAGCATTAATGACTGTTTGGCCGAAGATTGGGTAATCGTAGATATGGAGGACGAATAATTATGAAATTATTAGTAGTAGCCGGTCACGGCAAACTGAAAAGCGGAACAATGGATAATGGTTCATCCGGAAACGGATATAATGAGGCAGAACGAGTCCGAGCTCTAGCAAATAGAATGAAAGCATTGGGCGGTAATTCCGTTATTTTAGGCGATCAATCTAAGAAATGGTTAGATTATAAGCTGTACGATACCGTGAATAAATCCACCTTCGACTGTGCTATCGAGCTTCACATGGATTCTGCTGGAGCAAGCGCAAAAGGCGGCCATGTTATTATCAAGACCGGGTTCAAGGCAGATATTTATGATAAGGCACTGGAAAATTTTATTAAAGGCTATTTCCCCGGTCGCTACACCACGCTCGATGCACGAAATGATCTGGGAGCAATAAAGGCGTGTGCGAGCAGGGGGATTAATTTTAGACTGCTGGAAGTGTGCTTTATTACCAATAATGACGATATAACGAAATTCAATAGCAACATTGATACGGTGGCAAAGGGGATTTTATCAGCCTTTGGAATTTCCGCAACCCCAACTGCAGCAGCACCAACGAGCGGTTTCCGGTATCAGGGACATGTCCAAGACATCGGCTGGCAGAACTACGTACCTGCTGGCGGTACTGCTGGAGTTACCGGTCAGGCAAAACGACTGGAAGCGATCCGGATTGATCCCTACGGTATGGAGATATATGCAAAAGCGCATATACAGGGCAAAGGCTGGGTAGATTATGGTAAGATCACCAAAGATACTGTTATTGGTACTGTAGGACAGTCAAACCGGTTAGAATGCTTGCTGCTGAAAGGTAATATCGAATACCGGGTACACGTTCAAGGGGCAGGCTGGACTGCATGGACGAAAGCAGACGGTGTTGCGACTCTGGGGACTGTTGGTCAGGCGTTGCGGATTGAGGCTATTCAGATTAGGAAAGCGTGATGTTAGGGACTCGGTTCATTGTGAACTGGGTCCTTTTTTTATTTTGCGCCAATCTAGTTAAGTGCATTGTCGAATAATGATAGAAAATGTTTGAATTACGGGTATGAATAGGGTATAATAATTAGCATATCTTGGAAGGAGTATGTTGCGGTGGAGGGTCTATTCAATGAAGTCACAAGAGAGCTGAGAAGGTTTGTCAATGAAAGGCGATCAGATGATGTAAACGAGGTTGAAAGTTTTCTGAAAAATGTATTGCGAAGAGTTAATTTCCTAAACGGAGAAGAGAGAGAAAAATCAGGTCATTTAAGAAATAAATTAGTTAATGAGTTAGAGCGGTTTTCGAAAAATATGCTAAGACATGGGAACAATAGCGAAATTAATATAAAAAATTTGCAGCGGAACCTAGAACATATCACGTGGTTAAATACTAAGCATTCTTTAAACCGTAAAACTGTGAAATATACTGTTGGTCAGAAAGAAATCTTTTATGCATATCTTGGGAACAATATTGGAAGCGAACAAAACGGCACAAGACCCGTTCTTATATTGCAAAATAATATGGGAAACGCGAAATCAACGATAACGATCGCGGCTCCGGTAACGACTCATAAAAATGGAATTCATTACGATGATTCAATATGCAGATATTACGTTAATAGAATAAAATACGGAAAAGAGGAGAGGAAATATTTAGGTTTTTACGAAATTCCACTTAGGCTTATAGAAGGACATGATCAACTATATGGATTCGTTAATATTGGGCAAATACGAGCAATAGATAGAAAACGCATTGAGGGGGCAAAAGTTGGGGAAGCGACTGATGAGTGCTTCGGACAAGTATTACGGGCTATAAATAGAAATTTAGAAGTATAATATTGACACAAATCGGTTAAGATGATAATATACTATTACAAAGACGAAGTTATTCGTCAATAGTATTGTTTATGCACAGCATAAATGTTGTAAATCAAATGTAGCAGGCTCATACTAAGTATAGCCACCAAAAGCATCCAGTAAAAGGGGTGCTTTTGTCTTGCTAATTATCTGGAATTAATTACCGCTTGAATAAAAGAACTGTTGTTCGCATAATATAACCAAGAGGTGATTATATATGGCATTCCCGACAGGTAGTAATATCCAAAAACTCCAAGAAAGAGCAATAGACGGCATCCAACATGACGCGGCAGTAGATTGCTGGTTCACTGCGACCGGGGAAACGATACCCCGGCTGGCGAAAGTGAAGGGTGCAGAAGAAGAGATCATAACTATAAAGGACATTCAGACATTTAAAGTAGAACAGAAGTTTTACGGCGGTACACACTGTCGGAAGCATTGGTGCCGGGCGGAAATGAATGGGATTGTGAAGGAGTTTCTGCTGCTATTTCATGTGGATGATTGCATGTGGAGAATTGTAATATAATTACTATATTTAATAAAGCGAACCGTCAGCCCATCTCATGGTACTTGAGCGAAGCTATAACATTAGCAATGCAGTATCCAGAACGAGCGATAAAAGAAACGTATTATACAATTGCCGGGAGACACGGGAAAAGCGTTGAAGCTGTCCGCAAAAATATAAGAGATGCTATAGCGGATACCTGGTCGAATTCGGATGCAAAAAAATAAAAAAAACTGTACCCGTTTGAGTGGAGCGAAAATAACGGCAGGCCATCCAATGCAGAATTTATTGAGAATATGGCGAAAATGATCGAAGAGGAGCGGCAGGGATAATCCCTGTCGTTTTTCTTGTAAACTATTTTATTACTGGACAAAAAGTCCACTCAAAAGGGAAAAAAGTCCACTCGAGAGGACGAAAAGTCGGAAAAAGAGGACAAAACGTCCCCTTGTATACAAGAGTTATCCACAAATCAGGGGTAAATGTGGATAAGTAGCCGATTTGAGAGGACAAAACGTCCGCAAATTTTCTTCCGAGTGGACGTACTTTTTTGAATTTATCTGATACAATATACATATTAAACAAATACTTGAACGCGCGCAGGAGTATTTAGTAATTTATCCACATGATTATCAACAAAAAAAGAGTGAATGTTCAAAACTTCCAGTTGTAAAATAGGTTGTCTAATGTTAGAATTTAGACATAGATTATCGAACGGATGTTTGGAAAAAGCAGAAATATAGTGCAACAGCAGAGGAGGAAATATTGGTGAGCGATGATAAATTAAGCACACTTAATGTGTGCGAAGAAGCAATGAAATTAAATGATGATGATTTTCAGATATTCATATCCGATCTGGAAAAAAATAAAAACCCTTCGATACAGAAGATGTGTACATATCTAATCGAGATCAGAGGAGCGTGATCGCCCCTCTTTTTCTCGGCCAAACGTAGGCAGTGTCAACAAATTGTCAACGCTGTGCAAATGTTAAGTTATATTTGTAAATGGTGATAAATGTCTTCACATGTTTTAGTTTCTCTTATTCGCTTGATTTTACTAGTCAAAAAATGATAATATATGTTCACGCATGCCATATCATGATTGGATAGTAGCATACGGTGCACGTGGAAACCGTGGTTCTGCTGGAGAGGAAAGCCTGGTAAATCAAAGGGTTTCGGGGATTTGAGGTGGATATGTAGGTGTGCTTTTGTGAGTGGTTAGAGTGAAATATGTTTCCGGTTACCATGGTGGGGTAAAGAAAATGAACATTTTGGCAAAAGTGGGTTGATATATGTAGAATTCTAAAGATAATATTACGTAGTTAATTATGTACGAAAATAAATTATATAATTTGAATGCTCACTACGGGTTATATGATTGATGATTTATATTAAGAAAAGGAGTGTTAATAATGAAAACTGTAACTTTAGATGCACTAATTCCAAGAGAAGATTTTGAGATTATTTCTACAATTGGTAATAGTGGAAACACAAGAAACAAATTAACTTTGTCGATTGAAGATTTGAAATATGATTCTTTTTTCTTTTCTGCGTTAAGAAAACCAATATTTCAAAGAGAAACCAATGATTGGGAACCAACAAAAATTGTTTCGATGGTTGGGAGTTTTTTAAACAATGAGTTAGTCCCATCTATAATTTTATGGAGAAATCAAGGTGGTTATATTTTTGTTATTGATGGAGCACATAGACTAAGTAGTTTAGGCGCATGGATTAACGATGATTATGGTGATGGACCTATCTCCCAGAAGTTTTATGGTAACTATATCTCAACAGAACAAAAAGAAATTGCAGATAAAACGAGGCGTTTAGTTAATGAGAAATTTGGGTCATTCACGGAAATATGGAATATATCTCGAAATTTATCCGCAACAGATAATGCTAAAAAAATTGAATCTGCTAAGAATCTTGGAGCATTGGGTCTACAAGTACAGTGGGTAGATGGTGATGCAAGCAAGGCAGAAGATTCTTTCCTGAAAATTAACCAATCTGCGACAAAAATCAGTGATGCAGAACTTGAATTAATAAAAAACCGAGACATGGCATTTGCTATCTCTGCAAGAGCAGTTGTGCGGGCAGGTAAGGGATATAGTTATTGGTCAAGTTTTTCGGATGAGTTCCAAAATAAGATTATTGATAAAGCAAAAAATATTCATCAGATTATGTTTGGTACAAAAACCTTTGATATAAATGATGTTAATTCTTTTCCGATTGCAGGGCCCAGATTGTCAAGTTTGACCTTAGATGTAGTCACTCAAACTATAAAAATATGTAATGGCTTAGATGGTGTAAAAAAACTTGAAATTGGCGCAGAGAAAACGGTTTTATTATACCTAAATGAGACATTGCGAATTTTGGAGTATATAAACTCGAATAAACCATTTTCTTTAGGAATTCACCCGTTCATTTATTTCTATTCTGACTTAGGTAAGCATAAAATTGCTTCATATTATGGTTTTTTAATGTTTATTAAAGATTTAATAGAGAAGAAAAATATAAATAAATTTGTAGAAAATAGAGGGCTGTTTGAACAGGTGATATATCAATACAGTTTTCTTGTACAGCAGATTGTAAGAAGATTTAGACAATCAAAACGTGCCTTTGCTCCGATAAAAAATTATTTCGATGCCATTTTAGATATTATTTCAAATGATAAAGAGATAACAATTGAAAGTGTAATTACATGTCTAAAGGAGATAGATGAATTCAAATTTTTACAAACAGAAATTGTAGATAACGAATCCTCTGCTGTTAATAGCAACTTTTCACGAGGGAAAAAACAACAGATTAAATTGCATACATATGTGTCTACACTACCTAAATGCCCAATATGCGGAGGATATATGGACAATAATTCCGTATCCGTAGATCATATACAAAGAAAACAAGATGGTGGAACAAATTCAATAAACAATGGTCAGGTTACCCATCTATACTGTAATACCACTTATAAAAATTGAAGTGATAATGAGATAATAAATCAGTTTTGCAATCTACAGTACGAACGCTAATTTCTCAATCTCTTTATCATAGGCTCTCCTAGAATGAGATTTAGTAACAAAAAATATTTAACAATATAAATGGAGATATTCTTACATATTTATGAGAAAGAAAAGGCGTAATTAAATAAGAGGTAAGTGTATACTATCGGCATGTAATATAAATAATATCTATCACCGCATGTTGAAACCGTCGTGCTGCTGGAGCGGAAAGGATAGGAAATCAAAGGGTCTCGGTGTTTAAACGGGGATATGTAGGTGTGCTTTTGTGGTGTTTTGAGTAAAATATGTTTCCTGTTCCTGTGGTGGGGTAAGGAAATTGAACGTTTTGGCAAAAGGTTGGTATATAGTAGATGTTTCCTATGCTTATGGTACGATAAGATCAGGAGGTAAGGTCCAAAATATGGAAAGTATAATACAAATAGGTATTCCGCTCGTTGGTGTAATTACAGCAATTATATCAGCGGCATTGTCATATTATTATGCAAAGAAAAAGCAATTAGATGCAGATGAAAGAAGATTAAAAGAAAAATATTACTTGTCTTTTATTCAAGCAGTTAGCAATATCGTGGTGTCAGATGATTTAGGCAAGGCAAGAGATAATTTAGCTGATGCTCAAAATCAATTATTGTTGGTTGGTAGTGCAGATGTAGTATCAAATTTAATGAAATTTCATGATTATATAAAACCATCTGGACAGAAGAAGCATGGATTTGATAGTAAAGAACATGATAAATTATTAACTGAATTAATTAAAACAATGAGAACTGATTTGTATAAAGACAAAAATATCAATAATAGATATCCTATTATACATTTAACTGGTAAAAATTGATTTTTAAAGTAAATTTGCTGAATGTATATAGCAAAGGAGTGAATATTGTGAAAAAGAAAATAGTAGATGAATATGGTATAGATAATGACGAATTTAAGACTGTTTTGGATATGGTTGAGGAAGCTAAATCAGAAGCTGAATATAAGGTTAATTGTACAGTGATAGATTTATATTGGCAAATTGGAAAATATGTTTTTGAAAAGATATCAAAAAATGGTTGGGGAAAATCTACAGTAAGCCAGTTATCAAAATATATTCTGTCTAAAAAGCCAGGAGTAAGAGGATATTCAGCTCAAAATATTTGGAGAATGCGACAATTCTATGAAACATATAAAGATAAAAAACAATTCTCAACACTGTTGAGAGAAATCACATGGTCTAATAATCTGCACATTATGTCTAAGACGAAAACAGATGAAGAAAAATTGTTTTATTTGAATTTGGTGGCTAAAGAGAAATATAGTGCAAGGGAACTGGAGCGGCAAATCGATAGTGGATATTATGAACGACTGTGTTTATCGGATGGTAAGGCTCCATCTACACTTCAGAAATTAGATGAAGTTGGGAAAATAAGGGATATGTACATGCTAGAATTTTTAAATCTTCCAGAGCCATATTTGGAACATGACTTACAAAAATCAATAATAAAAAATATGAAAAAGTTTCTCTTAGAATTCGGAAGAGATTTTATTTTTATGGGTGAGCAATACCGTTTACAGGTTGGAGCGAAAGATTTTTTTGTAGATTTACTATTTTTTCATCGAGAACTACAATGTTTAATTGCGATTGATTTAAAAATTGATGATTTTAAGCCGGAGTATTTGGGAAAGATGGAATTTTATTTGGAGTCTTTAGACAGAGATGTAAAAAAAGAAAAGGAAAACCCAAGTGTGGGAATTATTCTCTGTAAGAGTAAAGATTTGGATGTTGTTGAATATGCATTGAGTAGGAATATGACATCTACAATGGTTGCAGAATATAGAACAAAATTAATTAGTAAAGAAATACTCCGGGAAAAATTAGAAGAAATATATAATGATACTGGCAAGGGCTAAAACTCTCAACAGTGTTGAGAGTTTTAGTTAAAAAATATTGATGTAAAATACCATTTTTATCTTAAATTGGTTGTGATTGTGCAACATGTGTTGCATAAATTTAGATAAAATAAAATGTCAATGGGGTAAGGTTATACTTGTGCCATGTAGTATAAAGTTTCTGTCCCACCGCATGTGGAGACGGTTTGTCTGCTGGAGCGGAAAGCCTAGTAAATCAAAAGGTTTCGGGAATTTGGGGAGGATATGTAGGTGTGCTTTTGTGGTTGAATGGGGGGGCAATATGTTTCCGGTTACCGTGGTGGGGTAAGGAAAATGAACGTTTTAGTTAAAGTGTAGAAAGTGATATAATTCCGATGTATATGGTTTTGTTTTTGATGTAATACGGGGATAGTATTTATCTAGTTGCATTAAATAAAAAATAGAAGTCAATTGATGTTTGAATGTGGTTGAAGAAAGTGGTATTAATAATATGAGTAATTACATCAGAAAAACGTCAAGGAAAGCACATAATTCCGATAAAAATTGGAGCCAAGAAGAAGATCATTTCTTAATAGAAAACTATCGTACTCTTGGTTCTAAAGCTGTAGCTGAATTATTACACCGTGTTCCAGCAGCATGTCGAAATCGAGCATATCGCTTAAACATAACCCGGGTTTTAGGCTGGTCTTTGGAGGAGGAGCAGATTCTCGTTCAAAACTACGCGAACAAAGGTGCTGGCTGGGTAGCCAAACAACTGGGGCGCTCCAAAAGTTGTTGTATTGCCCGGGCAGGGAAACTGGGCATAAAGCGGGATTACCATTGGACAAAAACACAAATGGATTATTTGAAGAAATATTATCCTATGGTAGGCGCGGTGGGTGTTGCTTCTTATTTGAATCGTTCGCCCAACACTTGTCAGGTAAAGGCAGCAAGTCTTGGCATTCAGTATGTTGATCAGTTGAAATGGAGTAAGAAAGATGAGCAGTTACTAACGGAGTATTACCCTAGGGAAGGGGTAATTACAGTGGCGAAACTTATTGGCAAGTCAGAGTCCGCTTGCCGCAGCCATGCAGCTACAATGGGATTGATTTATGATAATTCATGGACGAAAGAGGAAGAGAATATTATAAAAGAATACTATCCAAGGTTTGGCCCTTCAGGTACTTCAGTACTTTTAAATCGTACTCGCAGCGCCTGTGTAAGCCGGGCCAGTCAGCTTGGTATTATCTTTGAAAATACATTAAAATGGACGGAGGAGGAAATAGGCATCCTTCGGCAGTATTATCCGTTAGAAGGATCTAAAGCGGCTGAGCGCTTTGAGGGGAGAAGTGCAAGTGCTTGTATGAATTGTGCAGGTCGCCTTGGTATTAATTATAAGCAAACAGAATCTATGGGGGTTCAAGCAATAAAAAAATTTCTGGACTACAAAGGAATTCGATATCAGGAGGAAGTTGCTTTTGAAAATTGCAAATATAAAAATAAATTGCGGTTTGACTTTGCCATCTTCTTGCTGGAACAGGATTTCCCAGACAAGCCTACGGGATTAATAGAATTTGACGGTCTGCAACATTTTAGGCCAGTACGTTTTTTTGATTATCAGGAACATAGGTATGAGTCTGCGTTGCAGAATTTAAGACTGCGAGATGAAATTAAAAATAAATTTTGTCAACAATTTTGCATCCCGTTGTTGCGGATTCGTTATAATCAAGGAGAACAAATTAATGAAATACTGTCGAACTTTATTGCACATGTTGAAAAGTATCTTATCTCTTTTAATCCTTTATTATCAAAGGAAGAATATTATGAAGGAGAGGAGGATGTGAGCACTACGATAGTCCAACACGAGTATGCTAAGAACATATCTAAATTGCAAACCAAAGGTGCATTTTACAGTTTTAGATGGACAAAAGATGAGTGTACATTTTTGAAGGATAATTATCCATATAAAGATGTCGGGTGGATTGCAAATCGTTTAGGAAGGACTTGTAGTGCATGTGTGAACAAAACTCGTAAGTTAAAATTGAAACGGAGAAGTCCAAACTGCTATCATCATCGTTGCGCCTGGAGTGAAGTTGAAGATGATTTATTAAAAGTGTATTATGAAGAAAAGGGCGCCCAGTGGGTTGCTGATCAAATTGGGCGTACTGTCAGCGCTTGTCAACATCGTGCCAGTAGAATACAGGTTAAAAAGAAAAAACACTTTACACGTTGGACTAAGGAAGAAGACGATATTTTGATAAAGTTCCATAAAAAGAAAACACATCAGGATATAGCGCAAGTGCTGATGCGCACAAAACAAGCCTGTGATAATCGGGTGAGGATACTTAAAACAAAAAAGAAATTAAACTAGAAGTTTTGAGAAGGGAATGATAAGTTTTAAAATGTATGTACTATAGCGGAGCTAAAAGATAGGGATTTGAATTAGGTCAATGGGGTAAGAAGATACTTCCGCCATGTAGTATAAGAAGTAAATTTCACCGCACGTGGAGACGTGTGTACTCTTGTCACGCAGAGATATCAACACTGTGAAAATTACAATGGAAGTAAAGCAGGAAGATAAGATTAATACGAAGCCAACCTATAGTCGTATTAAGGAATATATTTTAGAGAAGTACGAGATGAAGGTACACACCACTAATATTGCGCAAGTAAAAAGAGAGTGTGGATTAGAATCGAAACAAGCATTTAATCGAAAGACGGAGAAAGTTGCAAATAGACCTTGTTCTAAAGAAAAAATGGAAGTGATTAAAAAAGCATTTCATCATTTCGGTATGATAAGCGAAATATAGAAAGTGGGGGGTAGCCAGAATAATGAGCTACCTCTTATTTATTTTTAATAGAAATAAAATAGAATAATATATTGACGGTTATCTATATGAAGCATATAATACATATAGATAAACATCTATATAAGGAGGTATGTGATGGAAGTTAAATACAGTCAGAAAGTAGGATTATTTAAGGCACTGGCGGATACAAACAGGCTTATGATTGTTGATATGCTATCATGTGGAGAACTTTGTGCTTGTAAGATTTTAGAGAAGTTTAACATTACTCAACCGACACTTTCACATCATATGAAAATATTATGTGAGTGTGGACTGGTAAATGGGCGTAAAGAGGGAAAGTGGATGCATTATTCTTTGAATAGTGAGAAAGTGCAGGATTTTAAGAATTTCTTATGTGCGATTACAACAGATAAAGAAGATTGTATTTGTAAGGAAGGAAGGTGTACCTGTGGAAAAGAATAAACAGGGTATTGGTTTTTTTGAAAAGTATCTGACAATATGGGTATTACTCTGTATGGTGGCAGGGATTCTTATAGGACGTTATCTACCGAATGTTCCCGAATTTTTAGGGAAATTTGAATATGCTCAAATCTCTATCCCGATTGCAGTTTTGATATGGATTATGATTTACCCTATGATGATGAAAGTGGATTTCCAGTCAATCAAAAACGTGCGTAAAAATCCGCAGGGCTTGATAATATCAAGCGGCACAAGCTGGCTTATAAAACCGTTTTTGATGTTCGGACTGGCAACACTCTTTTTCTATGTAGTGTTCAAAGGCTTTATTCCCGCCGATCTTGCTAAAAACTATGTGGCAGGTGCGGTACTTTTGGGGGCAGCTCCATGTACGGCAATGGTGTTTGTATGGAGCAATCTAACAAAAGGTGACCCTGCCCATACACTCGTACAAGTGGCAGTCAACGACCTTATTATCCTTGTGGCGTTTGTACCTATTGTTTCATTCCTACTCGGTGTTACCAATATGTTTGTGCCGTGGGATACGCTATTTCTTTCAATAGGCCTGTTTGTAGTTGTTCCATTGATTGCCGGAGTGCTGACACGAACACTTGTAATCAAGAAAAAAGGCGAGGAATATTTCAATAAAAAGTTTGTTTCCAAATTTGATGGCATTACGACGGTCGGTTTGCTTTTAACCCTTATTATTATTTTTACATTTCAAGGTGATGCTATATTAAGCAATCCGCTTCATGTGCTTTTAATTGCCGTACCGCTCATCCTGCAAAATGTGATTACTTCGGCATTTGCTTATATCATGTGCAAGGTCTTTAAACAACCACATAAAATTGCCGCTCCTGCCGCTCTGATTGGCGCATCGGATTTCTTTGAATTATCTGTTGCTGTGGCGATTGCGCTTTATGGTCCGACTTCACCCGTGGTGCTTGTGTGCACAGTCGGTGTGTTGACCGAAGTACCTGTTATGCTTGTACTTGTCAATGTAGTAAATCGGACGAAAGGATGGTTTCCAAATGAAAAAGATAGCATTAGAGTTTCTGTATCTTGACCTAAACACCTGTGGGCGTTGTGTCGCAACAGGTGACACACTGAAGGAAGCTCTGGATGTATTAGCCCCTGTTTTTGAAACCTCAAAATATTCGGTAGCAGTCAATAAAATCAATATCACAACGAAAGCATTAGCGGAGCAATACCATTTTGTCAGCTCACCTACAATCCGTGTAAACGGTATTGATATTTGCACCGAACTAAAAGAAAGCGATTGTAAAGATTGCGGCGACTTATGCGGTGACAGCGTGGACTGCCGTGTGTTTGTCTATGATGGTAAAGAATACGAACAGCCGCCCGCCGCTATGATTATTGACGGCATCCTGCGTGTTCTCTACGGTCAGAAGCAGGATGCAAATATAACCTATGAAATACCCGAAAACCTCAAAAATTATTTTAGAAGGAGAGAATTAATTATGAAAACAATGTTTATTTATGAGCCTGCTATGTGCTGTGAAACAGGGATTTGCGGTGTCGGTGTTGACCCCGAATTGCTTCGTATTTCGACGGTTATTAACAATCTGAAAAGGAATGGTATTGCTGTTACACGTTATAATCTCAATAATTTTCCGCAAGAGTTTATTGACAATCAAGAAATCAATAAGTTGATTAACGGTGAAGGTGGGGTAGACTTACTTCCGGCAACCATGATTGATGGTGAAGTTGTAAAAACAAAGGAATACCCAACTAATGCAGAGATTATGAGCTGGCTTGACATACCGGAAAATTATCTTAGTGAGGATAAAAGTGATGAGGGTGGTTGTTGCTGTGAGGGAGGATGTTGCTAATGAAAGCATTTGATTTGAAAAAGATAAGTTTGACAAAGTATCTGTTCTTTACCGGGAAAGGGGGAGTAGGTAAAACCTCTACGGCTTGTGCGACAGCAGTAACCCTAGCTGATGAAGGTAAGAAGGTATTACTTATCAGCACCGATCCTGCTTCTAACCTACAGGATGTATTTGCAACGTTGCTTACAAGTAAGGGTATCCCCATTCCGGATGTTCCGGGCTTGGTGGTTGCCAATCTTGACCCGATGCAAGCGGCGGCAGAGTACCGGGAGGGTGTGATAGCTCCATTCCGTGGCAAGCTACCGGAAGCGGTCATTACGAATATGGAAGAACAATTATCCGGTTCTTGTACAATTGAAATTGCGGCTTTTAATGAGTTTTCTAATTTCATTACGGATGAACAGGCACAAATAGACTATGACCATATTATTTTTGATACGGCACCAACCGGGCATACTTTGCGAATGTTACAGCTTCCTTCTGCGTGGAGTAATTTTATCAGTGAGAGTACACATGGTGCATCTTGCCTGGGGCAACTTTCGGGTTTGGAAAGCAAGAAGGAGATTTATAAAAAGGCAGTGGAAACATTAGCTGATGGAGAACTGACAACATTACTTCTAGTCTCACGCCCGGAAGAGAATCCTTTAAAAGAAGCAGAACGGGCATCTAAGGAACTTTCCGATTTAGGTGTCAGAAACCAAAGATTAATTATTAATGGGGTATTGCCATCTTACGATGATGAAGTATCAGCACGTTTGTATGATAATCAACAATATGCGCTTAAGCATATCCCTGCGGCAATTGACAGTATGGAGATGTATTCCGTTCCACTTAGGGCTTATAATATCATGGGTCTTGATAATATTCGGAATCTTTTGATAAGAGATAATTTGGAATTAGGAAGTGATACATTGAAAACGTCCGAAATTCCGGGGCTTAGCAAGGTTATTGATGACTTATTTCAAAGCCGTAAGCGGGTCATATTTACAATGGGGAAGGGTGGCGTAGGAAAGACTTCAATTGCGGCGGCGATTGCTCTTGGATTAAATCAGAAGGGCGAAAAAGTACACCTGACTACGACTGATCCAGCGGCACATCTAAAATATGTGGTGGAAGAAAACAGCGGTATTACAATGAGCCATATAGATGAAAAAGAAGAGCTTAAACGTTATCAGCAAGAGGTGCTTAAAAAGGCGAGGGAAACCATGTCAGAAGATGATTTGGCCTATGTAGAAGAGGACTTGCGCTCTCCATGTACGCAAGAGATCGCGGTATTCCGGGCTTTTGCCGAAATCGTTGAAAAGGCAGAAAATGAAATTGTGGTAATTGATACTGCTCCTACTGGGCATACATTATTATTACTTGATTCCACCCAAAGTTATCACCGGGAAGTAAAACGTACACAAGGCGATATTCCCGAATCAGTGAAGAAACTTTTGCCCAGACTTAGGAATAAAGCAGAAACAGAAGTCATTATTGTAACACTTGCCGAGACTACTCCGGTCTATGAAGCTATGCGTTTAGAGGAAGATTTAGAGCGTGCCGGGATTGCGGCAAAATGGTGGGTTATCAATTCATCTCTGTATGCCACGGATACTACCAACCAGCTTTTAAAGGCAAAGGCAAACCGTGAAATTGAATGGATAAATAAAGTGGATGAAATTTCTGGCGGGAACTTTGCAGTCATTAAGTGGAGTACCGATGAAGTCAAAGGAGATAAACTGCTTCACGTTTAGGGGAGAAAATATGAAAAAGATTGCATTTGTATGTGTTCATAATTCTTGCCGTTCTCAAATTGCAGAAGCACTCTGTAGGCATCTGGCAGGGGATGTTTTTGAATGTTATTCTGCCGGAACCGAGACAAAGCCACAAATAAATCAGGATGCGGTCCGATTGATGAAAAGGCTATATGGTATCAACATGGAAAAAGAACAGTATTCTAAGTTGCTGTCGGATATACCGCCTGTGGATATAGTTATTACAATGGGATGCAACGTCACGTGTCCGTTTCTTCCATGTGAGCATCGGGAGGATTGGGGATTGGCTGACCCGACAGGAAAGAGTGATAAAGAGTTTGTGGAGGTAATTAAGAGAATAGAGGGAAGAATTTTTAACATGAAGAAAAATTTTGGTGTGTAAATATAAGAAAACTGGCAGTTAATTTCTGCCAGTTTTCTCCTGTCCAGTATACTGATGTAATAAGTTGTTAGCCTTCGTTTTGGGAACATATTTCAAGCATTAGTCTTGCTCCGGTCTTAAATCCATTGGCATAGGCTTGTTTTAGTTCGACACCAAATAAATCACGTTGAGAGCGAATCACGGTATCAAAGGCTTTTCTTTGGGAGTTGGGGATGCTACTCCGGTATTCATGAACAGCCGTTTCAAAGGTTTCTTTTAGAACTATGTAGTTGGGAAGTAGTATCTCAAATTCTTCAACGGATATAGGTTCTCCGGTGTATAGTTTTTCTATAATTCCATTCATAGTTAGTTCCTTAAAAGTTAAATCTGGTTTTACAAAGCCAAATAATTCATTCTTCATGAGTATTCAGCATCAATTTAACCGCAAGTTCAAATCCTTTTCTAAAAAATATTCTTGTCTCCTATTTGTAATAGCAAGGAGGGTTTCCATAAAACTGTCTTTTTCGGATTCGGGTATGTTTGAATCCATGTATTCACATAATTGTGCACTTGTGTCAATTAATATACTTGATTTCTCATCCGAAACCATCTCATAAAGTTCCTTGAAGATTTTTATTTTCATCCTTTCCACTGCCACATCCAACATTTTCAGATTGGACTAATGATTCATATAGTAAACGGATTCCAGTTTTAAAACCATCAGTGAAAGACTGTTCTAGTTCTATTCTAACCAATTCTAAGTGTACATTCATAATATTATCAAAATTGGTTTGCTGTAATTCTGATAAGGTTCTGTAAAAAGGAGTGATTAGCGAATCTAAGTTTTTGGCTTTCTCTTTGTATGAATCGAGGATAGTTTCAAATCGCTCCGCAGGAATAAGGGTACCTTGAAAAATTTCTTGAATTACGCTTTTCATATATACCTCCTGATATGTGTATGTTTGATAACCTGTTATTTTTATAATTAAATCCAATAAGTTCTGCATGTAGCTTTACACCTGCTTGTGCCCTATATTAAAATATATGTTAATTAAGTTAGATGCGTAGGCGTTAATAATAGATTCAATTTTTCTTATTGATGTTTTTACTAAAACTTCTGTTATCCAATTGTCGTATCTGGAATCTGCTGCATCAATCAAATTGTCAAAATTCATTTCCTATGGCGGAATTGAATTCCGTCAAATAATTTGAGTGATATATATAGCAGTGATTCTCTGGCGTGCATTTCTTCAATGATTCCCATAAAGCCTCCTTTTTAGGTAGTTTTAAAATATTAGTTGTCATCTGTTGTAGAATTATCATTAGTTGTTTTAGTAGTAGAGACATAAATATCTTCTGCCATTTTTTGAGCATCTTGTAGCTGTGTAATTGTTTCGGTGATTGCATTAAATAAAGTCTCATACATTTGTTGATAATCTGCCATCGAAAAGCTCCTTTCTTAATTAATAAATCTTTAAAACATTTACAAAGCAAATTATACAACTTATAAAGCTGTAAGACAATGCAAATAGAGCGTTTGAAGATGTGAAATGATTAGATATGGGTAGTACAATGATGTGTAAAGGAGGGAGATATCATGTATGAAGATTATTTTGCAGAGAGGTTAGCAAAATTAAGAGCGGTCAAGGGTATTTCTGCTAGAGATATGAGTTTGTCATTGGGACAAAACGAAAATTATATTAATAAGATTGAGAATAAGCATAATTTACCATCTATGACGGCATTTTTTAATCTTTGTGAATACTTGGAAGTTAGTCCGGGTGAGTTTTTCAATAAAGGCATAAGCAACCCAGAAGCTATTAATAATATTGTTCAAGAATTAGCAAAACTGGATGATGATTCTCTGGATTATATCCTTGGCATTGCTAGAAAGATAAATAATAAGAAGGACTGATTTTGAAGATATATGGTTTGTAGAAGCGACACCAATTTGAGTTGAGAATGGGTGTCATTTTTTTATGCAATTTTACCTTATTGACAAAATAAGGAAAGCGTTTTATAATTATAAAAAGAACACTTGTTCTGTTTTTGCGACAGTAGCATCATAGATGCGCGGAACTTACTGTCGGATTCTTCATGATAATTGCTTTCCCTTTTATCGTGGAGAAATAGAATAAAGGGAGAGCTGATATATGATTAAAAATATTGAATACCGTTGCGATGAATGTAGTACCAGACTATTTGATTTGGTAAGTGATGTACAAGAGATAGAAATCAAATGCCCGAAGTGTAAAGAGAGCATTCGAGTAGATATTAAGGAGCTTTATAAGTTTCTGCACTATTATAACAATTGTACTCTCGCATTTCAAACATCTCAATACTCGGCAATGAATGTTACGGCTGACATGACAATGGGTATCATAGACCGTTTTCGATGTATGTCCATTTCAAAATCTGCTGTTCTGATAGGTCATACAGGTGCAGGTATGATAAGAGGTGTAATTTCCACTGCTGTCATTATCCTAACAGCGCTCATTCTCGGCTTTAGACCACAGGCAGGGTTTATAGATTGGCTTTTGGTTATATTACTTCTTTTGTTAATTAACATTACAGTCACACTAATCGCGGTACTATGTGGGATGATTTCAAAGTCGGTAGAAGGGGCAAGCGGACTACTGTTCCCCTGTTTATACTATCTTTTATGAGCTCGGGAGTTGCTCCCGTTGACACTATGTCAAGTGGTATTCGGTGGTTTGCAGCAATACAACCTATGACACCGATGATTGACAGTTTAAGAGCCTTGACACTTG
>Ga0153996_1000285_pt1 | contig 23334 bp, 26 predicted proteins | sample TSNC080MetaG_FD_104728 | JGI IMG/M metagenome (GOLD analysis project Ga0153996, IMG submission 104728) | Attine ant fungus gardens microbial communities from North Carolina, USA - TSNC080 MetaG | ecosystem: Host-associated > Fungi > Mycelium > Unclassified | place: USA: North Carolina, Lumber...
TATGCGTGTATATGACTACAGTATATGCGGTTCCAGGAATAGCGTCAAGTGATGGTTTAATTATGGAAAGCAGCGCTGTATTTCCTTCGCTACGCAGATCAACAACTGCGTAGTATTGATTCAAATAATACCCGCCAACCAACTTCAAAAAACCTAAAAAAAAACGAAGCAAAGAAGGGCATCACGCACCATCATGCCCTTCTTTTTGCTTACAAATTAAACATAATCGCTAATGGATTAGAATTGACTGCTGCCTGAAGCTGTGACTCATCCACATGAGTATAGATTTCAGTTGTAGCTACGCTTTCATGCCCTAATATCTGCTGTAGGGAGCGAATGTCCACTTTTCCGTATTTATACATAAGCGTAGCGCTGGTGTGGCGTAATTTGTGCGGAGATATTAATTTGGGATCAAGACCAGCCAACTCAACATATTTCTTCACAACATCTTGCAAAGAACGAATTGACATTCTCTGTTTGTTACGCGAGACAAAAAGCGCATCCGTCTGAACATCCAGAAGGCTACGTACCTCCATCCATCGCGCCACAGATCTTTTGGCAGCTGGAGTAAGAAATACCTTGCGTTCTTTATTGCCTTTACCAATGATAGATAGAACATCGCAAGATATCTGAGATACATTAAGGTTAGCCAGTTCCGAGATTCGCAGGGCACAATTGAGTAGAATTGTCATTATACAATGATCGCGCGGATTTTCACTACAAGCTATGAGTAAACGAACAGATTCTTCCAATGAAAGATATCGGGGAAGGCGTTTCGGTTGCTTAAACGTTTCGAGTCTTTCGGCAATATTACTTTCAATTAAATCATTATCCTTGAGATATTTCCAAAATTGACGGATGGCCACGATCCTTCTGGATTGTGCACCAGCACTTGCATTGCGCTCATTCTGATAGTATGAGATGAACGCATACATATCGTTGAGAGTGATTGAGTTAATGTAGTTAATATCTACGAACTTGAAATCTCTTTTCACGAGGGAATTGCCTCGCGAAGAAGATAACCACAAGAAGAACATCAGGATATCCGCGCGATATTCCCGAATTGTGCATGGACTTCTACCTTTCATGACACTTAGATAGTTCAGATACTGCTCGAGTAAAAGACAGGTCTTGTTTTTTATCATAGAAACCACCTCCATTAAGAAATGATTCCCATATCCTGGCAATCTAATACAAATATTAAATTGTGCGAAGTAAAATATTCTTTTTCGCCGCATTGTGTGAACTTTACACGCAGTTCGGATTTCTTGCTTTCCGGTTCCACAAGCCATATTATAAATGCAGTTTGCAATAAAAAAGGAACAGGGCTTTTGATTTTGCCCTGTTCCTTTTTTACATGTGTTGCTAAATTAACCCGTGGTGCTATATGAAGCAAACTCCATCAAAAATGACACTCTCAAAGTGTAATCACAGCGAAATCACGATTACCAACCGCAAAAAGCCGTCGCTGACGCTGGTTAAGCTGTGCAGCGTCACGAAAAATCCCTTGCAAGCGTCCTTTGAAATCAAGGTGAAAAATGGGCGCTCTCTCGGCACGTTTACCACAGACCCCGAAACCGGGGCGGTCACAATAGACAATCTGGAATATTCCAGCGATCCGCTTATTCTGGAAATCACGGAAACCCGCGCCCCGGACGGCTATTTGATAACCACGGAAACGCAGGAAGTCACCATCGGCTGGGGCGAAAATAAAGTCATCGAATGGTACAACACGCCGCAAAATCCCATATTGATTTACAAGCGGGACACGGACGGCAATCCCATTGGCAACACGGAATTTTTAGTTACTACTGTAAACGGCGCGCATGTTGCCACGGTTAAGACTGACAGGACGAGCGGCGTTGCGGTCGTGCCGGGGCTGGAGCCGGGATGGTATACGGTGCGCGAAACCCGGACGGGCGGCGACGAGTACATTCTGGATTCCACGCCGAAACAGGTTGAGCTAAAATATGGCGCTCCTGCCGTCGTGGAATTTGTGAATGACCGAAGGCCCCAGCTTCAAATTTTGAAGCTCAACAAGGCCGACAATACCCCCATGCCCGGCGTGTTGGTGCGCGTGAGCTATATGAACGGCGAACACATCGGGGATTACCGCACGAATAAAGCGGGCCTTATTACCATTCCGGCGGAGCCGGGCTGGGTAACGGTGTATGAGCTTGAAACCCTAAAGGGCTTCGTACTCGATCAAACGCCTGTCAATGTGGAGCTAAAGGTAAACAAAACGGCTACGGTTGAATTATACAACGTGCCGTTGCCGGGCTTGCAAATACGCAAGACTTGTTCCGTTTCCGGCAAGCCGCTGGCCGGAGTGCAGTATCAGATCAGCCGCTTGAACGGTTCTATTATTGGCACTTACGACACGGACGCGCAAGGCATTATTTATCTTGACATTGACGAGCCGAGCGTTATTATTACCGAACTGAAAACGGTGGACGGCTACAAACTGGATAATGTTCCCCGGACGGTTGAACTAAAGCCGGGGGAACTGACGGTTGTTTCCTACAAGAATATGCCGTATCCGGTTTTGGAGATCGTCAAGCTGGACAGCACAAGCAAACAGCCGCTTGCGGGTGTGAAATACAAGGTATTCGACGGCAATATACTTCGGCGTCGTGAGTTATATCAAGTAGTGGAGCGAATATCTTTCGTTTCTCGGCGGTGTTAAATTCGTCAAAAGAACCCTCTCTGGCAAGGATTCTCCAGCCGACATCAACTTGCCAAATGAAAATATCTGAATACATCGTCGCATTTTTCTGAGAAACTAGAAAGTAATTTTTCCCACCAGAGGCCGTCATAAATGCGTCCATAAAGTAAAGACGACCATTTACTTCAACCGCATTCCAAGAATGTTCAGTCTTGCCACCACTCGCTGTCGTGATATAACCCCGGAATTGATAGTTCATAAACCCCGCGATTGTTAGAGCTTCATAGAGTGTTTGGGCGTAGTTTGTGCAGTTATTACCCGTCTTCCTAATTTCGTTCAGCTTAGGGTCGTTGACAACACTGTTATAGATGGCAACTAACTTATCATAGTTTGTTATCTTGCCAGCAATCATGTTGTCTACGCTCTTAACGAGAGCTTTTCCCTCGTCAAGCATTTCCGGCGTGCTACTACCACATAGCCAGTCTACACGCACGGGCTTTAATTCCATTTCGTTGACTACTTCCTTAAAGGTCTTTGCCGGGGTGCTTGTGCTTGCCGCTACTGGTAGTACAATGGAAAATACTAGAATAACTGATAACGCCACGGATGCCATTTTTCTAAACATTGTAAACCCTCCTTAAAATTTGATACAGCGTCACAAGACAACAAAACACTGTATTTTACTAGATATGACTTAATAATAGTATCAAATAGTTTCCTAGTCAAGCTAAAATCAATGATATGCGCTACTATATGCAACCTGTATTGAGCCGCCTCCCCTACATGCGTTATGCTTGTCATATTGGAGGTTGGCCTATGCTACATCATCGGTTACGGGAACTTAGGGAATTTCATGGCTGGACACAAAATAAAATTGCAGAAGCCCTTGGGGTGTCGCGGGTGGCCTATGGTCTGCATGAACAAGGCAAACGTCAAATGAGCTATGAAAGCTTGTGTACGCTGGCAGACCTATACGAAGTTACTTTGGACTACCTCTTAGGGCGTGAAGCCCCTGATATGCTTCTTTTATATGATACTGAAAAAGAAATAATTTCCAAGTATCGAGAGCTAGACGAACGTGGACAGCAGACCATACGGGATATGCTTGATATGGAGCACCAGAAAAAAGACCAGTACAATAGTAACTCGAAATAGGCCGGGTGGTATGCCCGGCCTTATGCGTTCATTTTGACTGTGCCGTTGCTGTTCATCCCGCCGCTTGTGCCGTACATCTGGCGTATCTCGTCAAGGTCGTAATCTTTCCGGCTCCGCTTGCGATAATCCTCCGGCTTCAAGTACCAAGCGATTTTCTTGCTGTGCCATTGGAATTTTAGGGCTTTTAGCTGTTCCCTATGGGGCTTCGTGTTACCAGTTACCCAAACAAAACAACCGATAATCTCAATTACAATATCATCCATTTTCATCAATTCATTTATCAAGTCTTTGAATTGGTCGGCGGTTTCCGAGCTTGTTTGATTCGCTGTGTAGGTCTGTCCGTCTCTGGATTGGTGTACATCTTTCAGCTTCGGAAAAAGCCTGTCATATTCGTTGTTAATAGCTTTCATGGCTTCATCTGTGCCGCCACGGTCTGGATGATATTGCATGGCAAGCCGCCTATATTGCGTCTTTAATTCCTCTAAGGTTGTCGGAGTGGGATTAAAATACTTGTACATGGTGACGCTCCTTTCGCCGGGACTGATAGCCCGGTTTGGCATAATATTTAGGGCAGGGAGATAACTCCCCGCCCCTGTTAATGGATTTGGGCAAAAAATAAAGAGGTCAAGAGCGTCATGCCCTCAACCTCTCTCTAATCGTCCTCTGGCTTCGGTAGGTCGATTACAATACCTTTGTCTAGCTCCTGCATATGAATTTCCTCCATAGCCTGTAGCAAGCTCACAAGGCTGTCTATGTGCCGCCCTATTTGAAAGAACAATTCATAATACAACTCACGGTAGCCAACGTCCTTAAATTCATCATCAGCTTGGGTGTTCACGGCTAGGTCTTTCATGAGGACTAATACTTTTTGCTGGCTCTCCTGCGGCAACCTCCCGAACAGTTCAATAAATATATCTTTGCTATTCATATTGTAAACTTCCTTTCCTATAAATGATAAAGGACACCGGATAAATCAATCCAGTGTCCTTTTTTATGGGACTTATGCGGGGCTTATTTGGGGTTTAATTCTACTCCATAAGACCCAAAATTACTAAACGAGACTAAACGAATGATTTAACAATAGTTGATACTAATGCGGAATATTAAACACTACTACATGATACTTTAAGCGTTATTCATAACAAAATGTCCAGAAGTGACAGAACAGCAAACGCGGACGGTTTAATAACCGTCTGTTTTTTTTGCGTCCTTTTCGCCTTTTGATACTTGTACAAGCGCCCAGCCTATTTCAATATACATCGCCTGTATCTGTTCGTCGCAGGATTGTACAGCTACCATCACTTGCTCTTGCTCCGGCGTGTAACAGACTTTTTCCGGTCTGAAAATATAATCCGCTGGCAGATCAAGGGCATTGATAAATTTGTATAGGTTTTCAACAGTCGGATGGCGTTTCTCTTTCTCTATGTCGATGATGGTGCGGACTGCCATCCCCGTCGATTTTGACAGCGCCGCCTGTGTTATCCCTCTGGCTTCTCTTGCGGCCCGGATAATCCCGCCCACTTTTATCACCTTATCGTGCATCAGATTTCACCTCTACCATAGTTTACCCAAAACGCAGAGGAAATGTAATTGAGCATACATCTCACTGCAACATGCGATGTATAGCACATTTAGATAAAAACGACATCCGGGGAAGCCAAAGGAGGACATAATCATGCTGTTTGTTTTGAAGCTCGTAGAGGAGGGCATGTAGCCGACAACATAATAATTCTGATTGGTAAACGGTTAAAAAAAGCCTGTTCCTGTCATGGGACGTTTGCGGCAGTTTAGGTGAAATCCGTCGCACTTGCACAGGCAATGTAAGCAAGCGGAATATTTATCAGCTGTTATTTGTAGTAGCTCCTTAAGCACAGCTTCTTAAAAAATGTCTCCCCACATCTTGCGAAGATTTTCCGCAGAGTAATACTTCACCATGTACTCACGAAATAGAATAGCCGCTTTTGAGAGTTGGTGCGTTTTCCTCCAAGCAATGTTCATGGCACGATCTCCAGGCAGGTCAAGAATTTTAAGCAGGGATGTGTTTTTATAAAGCCCTGAAACATATGCTTGCATAGTTGTAATGCACAACCCTATTCCGCGACTAGCCAAAGATGGCATCACCAGTACATTTCCCTCGCATATATATTGGGGCTGAAACCCAGCGGCTTGACATAAGGCATCAACCACCAGTCGAAATGAGATGTCAAAGTTACAACCAATAAACTTTTCATCCTTAAGTTCAATCAGGTTAATCTCTTTTCTGTTTGCCAGGCGATGAAAATTCGGAACAACAACTATAATCGGGTCATTCATCAAGATTTGTGATTCCCATTCATTCTTCGGTAGAGGGAGAGCGGTAAGCAGAAAGTCGACATTCAGTTGTTTAAGCTCTATTTTATGCATCTCAGCTTCTACATCCCGCTGAATCACATGGATATCAGGGTGGTTCTCAATAAAGTCAATAATGGAGTTTTGCCAGAAGTTCACGCTTGTAACTCCAAATGTAACACTTTGCTCAGTATGCATTTTTTGCTCTTTCAACTCAGAAAGAGCATTTTGCTGTGCCTGTAAAATTATATCGGTATATTTTTGAACGATTCTCCCGTACTCATTCAAACGAATATTGCGCCCAATGCGATCAAACAGCTTAACCCCTAATTCGTCCTCAAGATTGGAAAGGCTTGCGCTAATAGCCGAAGGCGTTACCATCAGTCTCTCTGCCGTCTTTATTAGATGCTCATTTTCAGCAACGGACTGAAAATATTTCAATTGCAGGAAATTCACAGTAACATGCCCTCCCCCTGTTTTGAACGATATGTATTATCAATATTATATCCTATGTTACTTGTGAATTCAAGCGAGCTGACGGGAGGTTTCCGGGTTGAGTAAAAGTGAATTGTTCGCAATAAGTTAATTGCAATTAAAAAAACCTAGAATAGACAAAATGATTGTGCAACATGTATAATTGGTACAAGCTACAAATTTAAGCGAGCGATCAGCACATGTGTGTATAAATGAAAGGGGAACTAATTAATGAAACAACTTCCATTGGAAGGCGTAAAGGTTGTAGAGCTTGCTACATGGGTTGCGGTGCCCACAGCCTGTAGACTGTTAGCTGATTGGGGAGCGGACGTCGTAAAGATTGAGACTACCAGCGGCGATAATTATAGGCAATGGGGAGAAAGTCACAAGACCTCCATCACGGATGATGAAAATCCGATTTTCTCCTGCACTAATATGAATAAGTCGATTGTCGCTCTAAACCTGAAGACTGAAGAAGGCGTGGCGATTCTTAAAAAGGCTATTTCGCAAGCCGATATTTTCGCAACCAATGTGCGGATCCAATCACTGGAAAAGCGAGGACTTGATTATGAATCTGTGAAAGAGCTCAATCCGCGTATTGTCTATGCTTTCTTTTCAGGCTTTGGCGTAAAGGGCGAGGATGCCGCGCGACCGGGGTATGACTCTGTTGCCTTTTGGGCGCGTGGCGGAATTGTAGACTGGACCGAACAGGAGGCATTCCCTGCCAGATTTCCGGCGTGCTTCGGAGATATTATTTCTTCTTCAGCAATCTGCTCCGGGATTCTTGCCGCGCATTGTGCCCGTGAAAAAACAGGAGAGAGTTATTACATTTCATCCGCACTTTATGCTAACTCGCTTTGGTGTGGCTACAATAACCTGATCGCCACGCAGGAACAGTACGGCTTTCCAGTTGGTATCTCCGGGTGGAACGACAAACCGATTCATCCCTTTGCGCAATTTTACCGCTGTAAAGACGGCGAATGGATGCAAATCACCATTATGGATTACAATCAGGGGGGATTTCGCCGCGCCTGCAAAGCCATAGGACTTAACCAATATATTGACGACCCACGTTATTCCACGCTTAACGAGCTCTATAAGCCGGAAAATCAGCCTATTTTTGTAAAAATTGTAAAAGACAGATTCGCAGAAAAGACAGTTGCGGAGTGGTGTCAGATTCTGACGGAAAATGATATACCCCATGAGCGGCTGGTGCATTACAGCGAGTTGTGTAATGACCCGCAGGCATGGGAAAACAATTTCTTGCAGAACGTTACCTTCCCCAGTGGGCGGAAGGTTGTCCTTCCCAATAATCCGGTGGTTATTTCCAACTGCGAACGTTTTGGGAACGACCGGCTGCCGGGCGGCGTCGGCTGCGATACCGAAGATTTTCTAAATCAACTCGGCTATTCAGATTTGGAGATTGCGGATTTTTGTCGCAAAGGCGCGGTAGTGTGCAACAATGACCTCAAATCAGAGCGTTTGCAGACAAAATCCGAGCTGGCTCAAGCTCAATAATTTATCAAAAGGGAGGCTGAAATGATGAGTGAAGCGAAGACGCTGACTTGTGAGATCACAGGTCACATTGCATGCATCACTTTTTGCAATCCTCCGGTTAACACGTTGACAATTGACATACTGTCTGAAGTCAGAACCTGCTTTGAGGAACTGGGGGAAAATCGCGATTTGCGCGCAGTGATCTTTACCGGTAGCGAAAAATTATTTATTGCAGGTGCGGATATTAATTCTTTCGCAGGCAGAAAGGGCGGTGAAATCAGCAAGCTTGGGCAGGAGGCTCTGCAAGCGATAGAGGAGTGCCCATTGGCTGTAATTGCGGCGATTAACGGCTATGCCTTGGGTGGCGGCGTCGAGCTGGCTCTATGCTGTGACATTAGGCTTGCGGCGGATACAGCAAAATTTGGGCTGCCGGAGTCCCGTTTGGGTATTGTCCCCACTTACGGCGGACTTACCCGGCTTCCTCTCCTCATTGGTGAGGCGGAAGCGAAACGGTTACTGTTTACGGCTGAAAGGATAACCGCGCAGGAGGCGGAAAAAATCGGGCTGGTGCAAGCTGTTTATCCTCAGGCAGAGCTTATGAGCCAGGCTATGGCTCTTGCGGAAAAAATTGCGGAAAATGCACCAATCCCGATTGCGTTGATCAAAAAAGAGATGCTGCGTGCGCGTAATATCTCATTTGAGGATAGACTACTTTCCGAAAACGCCATAGCATCGTACACGCTGGACGAAACAGAGGATTACAAAGAAGGAATAGCAGCCTTTCTTGAGAAAAGAAACCCTTTATTTCGCAACTGCTAAAGAGAAGATGGGAGAAAATGCTTATGGAAATGAAAAAGATATGCGTCGCCGGCGGTGGCATGATGGGGCGTCAAATTGCCCTTAACGCCGCAATCTCAGGTTACAGTGTTACAATTACAGATAACAACCCTGATGTGCTCAAGGATGTCAAACAGTGGGAACAGGAGTATCTTACCGGGCGTATTAAAAAAGGCGCTTTGACAGATGAAGATGTGCAGCAAATTATGGAGCGGTTCCAAATTGTCTCGGAATTAAGCGAAGCGGCCACGGGCGCGGATCTGGTCATTGAGGCGATTCTGGAAGTAATGGAGGTTAAAATCACTTTCTTCAAGTGCCTTTCCCAATATATCACAGATGATACGATTGTTGTGACGAACTCAAGCCGAATGGTATCCTCCCTGTTTAAGGACTATGTACCCAATAGCGCTCGCCTCGCAAATATGCATTACTTTAGCCCGGCCCTGGTGATGAAGCTGGTTGAGATTGTGAAAGGATCGCATACCAGTGATGAAACTGCACAGAAACTGGTGGAATATGCAAAAAGCGTGGGAAAAACGCCAATTCTACTATGTAAAGAAGTCGACGGCTTCGTTGTCAATCGGGTAATCGACGGAATTTATGATGCCAGCTTTGAACTTGTGGAAAGCGGTGTCTGCACTCCTCAGGATGTCGATATCGCAATGGAATTGGGCTGTAATCACAAGATGGGGCCATTCAGGATTATGGATTTCACCGGAGTTGACCTGCTTTATCTGCAAAGAGAGCGGCAGTATGCCGAGACGGGGATAAAGCCGGCTGGCTACGATATTTTGAAGGGAATGTATGAGCGCGGCGAGTTCGGTCAGAAATCCGGCAAGGGCTTTTATGATCACACTGAAAAGTGAAAATGGAGGGAGACGGGAAATGCAAAATCTGAAGGGAAAATACGCGATCGTTACCGGTTCTGGCAAAGGCATTGGAGAGGCAATCGTTAAAAAATTTCTTGAAGAAGATATTGCGGGTGTAGCCATGCTTGAGTGGAACGAAAGCCTGGTAAATGAGACTGCCGCCCGCCTTGATCCTTCTGGAAAACGGCTCCTGCCGTTACGGTGCGATGTGTCCAATTGGGAAGATGTTAAAGCCGCTGTAGCCAGAGTTCTTGAAGAATATAAGACCGTCGATATTCTGGTCAATAATGCCGGCATTACGCGGGATGCCATGTTTCATAAAATGACGGAGGAACAATGGAACCAGGTTATCAATGTCAACTTGAACGCGCTTTTCTATAGCTGCAAAGAGGTCGTCCCGACGATGCGCGAAAAGCAGTATGGGAAGATTATCAATGTTTCATCAATTTCCGCTCTGGGAAATATTGGACAGGCAAATTATGCATCATCAAAAGCGGCTGTTCAGGGCTTTACAAAAACGTTGGCAAAAGAACTTGGCCCCAAGGGAATTAATGTTAACGCAGTTGCCCCTGGTTATATCATGACGGATATGGTTGAGACTATCCCAGAGGATATTTGCAATAACTGGATAAACAATTTTATTCCCTTGCACCGATTCGGGAGTCCGGCAGAGACTGCCAGCGTCGTCTGCTTTTTGGCAAGTGACGAAAGCAGTTACATCTCCTCACAATGCATCTATGTATGCGGGGGGGCTACGACAGGCTGATGGGTCTTGTTCAGTTAAGGCACCATATTATGCGAGGAGGTATTTTATGAAAGTCCTTCGTTGGCTTGATGACAATTTTGAAATGTACTTTGTTTCCACGATTTTATCCATTATGGTAGTTGTTGTAGCATGCCAAGTGTTATTCAGGGCAATTGGTTGGAAAGTGGCCTGGCAGGAGGAGATAGCCCGCTATCTTTCCGCTTGGCTCATCCATATCAGTGTTGCCTTATGCATTAAAAAGAAAAAACACATAAGTGTCGATATCCTGCCTATGTTGCTTAAGACAGAGCGGCAACACGTTATACTGACAATAATCACCGACATTGCATTTTTCGCTTTTGCTGTGTGCGTTTTTTTCCCGGGATATGGAATTATCAACAAGCTGATGTTTGTCTCCGTGCAAAGATCTGCTTCCATGCGGATACCAATGTGGATTCCCTACTTGTCTTTTGAAGTTGGTTCGCTTATTTGGATTATCCGTCTGATTCAGGATATTTATCTGCAGCTCAAATCCCTGAAAAGCAAGGAAGGCGGGGTGAATACACAATTATGATACTTTTGTTTGGCTCTTTGGCTGTCTTTCTGTTGCTCAGTGTACCGGTAGGCGTGAGTATAGGGCTGGCTGTGGCATTGTTCCTGTTCTTTGGCAATGCCCCCCTGCCGCTTTCCTATATTGCCACAAACATGTTCACCAGTATTGATAGTTTTCCCTTATTGGCGATTCCATTCTTCATTCTTTCCGGTGGCCTGATGGATGGCGGCGGCATATCCAAGCGGCTGATTAATCTCTTTAGCACGCTCTTGTGCCGAATTCGTGGACATTTGGCTATCGTCGCAGTGGTGGCTTGCGCCTTTTTTGGTGCGATTTCCGGCTCGGCACCGGCGACAGTTGCGGCGATTGGTGCGGTAGTGGTGCCCTATATGGTCAAGGATGGCTATCCGCCCAAATTCAGCATTGCTCTCGTCGCCGCAGCCGGATGCCTGGGCATCATCATTCCGCCCAGTATCCCCATGGTCATGTTCGGGGTAGCCACAGGAGCCTCTATTGGAGGATTATTTACCGGAGGCTTCGGTCCCGGTATCTGCGCAACGATTTTGCTAAGCATTGTGGCCTATGTGCTATGTAAAAAGAACGGATATGGGCAGGATGTCAAAAAGTTCAGCTGGCGCGCGGTGAGCAAAGCTTTTCTGGAGGCCATTTGGGCCTTGGTGGCGCCCATTATTATTCTCGGTGGTATCTACGGCGGTATCTTTACCCCAACGGAAGCAGCCGTAGTGGCCGTAATTTATGCGCTGCTGGCCGGAATTTTTATATACAAGGAGCTAACCTTTAAAAAGTTTATTGAAAGCTTGGCGAATTCCTGTCAATCCGTGGGCGCAATCATGCTGATCGTCTGCACCGGCATGGTTTTGGGCAAGGTGCTTGCACTTGAAAATGTTCCGGCGATGGTCAAAGACTGGCTGCTTTCAGCGACCGATTCGCGCTTTGTGATACTGTTGCTGATCAACATTATTCTTTTGATTACCGGTTGCTTCTGCGATACGACCGCTGCAATTCTGATCTTGTCGCCCATTCTCTATCCGGTTGCAAGCGCCTTCGGCGTCAATATTCTTCACTTTGGCGTAATGATGGTCTTCAACCTTGCAGTTGGCTATTTAACTCCGCCTGTCGGCATTAATCTTTACACCGCAATGATGCTGCGCCCGGAGGTAAGCTTTAAGGACATGGTGAAACAGGTTATTCCGTTTTTGATAACTATGGTTGCAGTGTTGCTCATGCTCACTTATATCCCAGATATAATCCTGTTTATACCGAGGATTTTTGGCTATGTATAGTCATAGTGTATTAAAATAAATTTAAAAGGAAGTGCAGTAATGAAACTGGAATCTGTAGAAACTTTTATTATCAAAGGTCCCCCGCCTCAGATAGGTGGCGTCTATTTCTATTTTGTCAAACTGACAACCGATGATGGGGTAGTTGGCTGGGGCGAGAGCGCTATCCTTAATACTATGACCGATATGTATAAAGCTTTCGATCCAATGGTAAAAGGGGTATTTGAAGCGCAGGTCAAGGGACGTAACCCGTTTGACAGCGAGGCTATTACGCTCAGCCTGTATAACCGTCTATGCGCAACCCGTCCGGGCTATGTGGAGTTCGGTATTGTCAGCGCATTCGATACCGCCCTATGGGACATTAAAGGTAAGTATCTGAATGTACCGATTTACAACATGCTTGGCGGAAAAGTGCGTGATAAGGTTCGCGCGTATACCTATGTCTACGCCAAAGAGAATCTGGAATCCATTAAAGAGCTGGATCAGCGCGCCGGCGAGGAGCACCCGGTTATCCACGGCCCGAATCTGGGAAAAACCTTTGAGCTTTGGCTCTCTCCAAAGGAACTGGCGGAGGCTGCCAAACGTGCCGTAGACGAGGAAAAATTCACTGCGCTGAAGTTTGATCCCATTCCGATGCCAAACATCATGCATATCCCGCCAACACCTTGGGAACTGTCACCGCAGGAGTATCGGCGTGCAGATGAAGCGGTTCGCTTGGTAAGAGAGGCGATAGGGCCTAATGTGGAAATTCTGATTGGAACCCATGGACAGACAACACCCACTGCCGCAAGGAAGCTGGCGAAAATTCTTGAGCAATACGACGTAAGTTGGTTTGAAGAACCGATTCCATGTGAGGAACAAGAGCTTATGCGGCAGGTTTTCGATTCCACGACAGTTCCCATCGCTACGGGCGAGCGTCTTGTCGGCATTCACGAATTCCGGCGCTTGTTCGCTCATAGTGGCGTAAGTTTTGCCCAGCCGGATCTCGGCGCCTGTGGAGGAATTACCTCTGCCATGAAAATCGCCACCCTTGCGGAGGCTCATTATGTGCAGATGGCTCCTCATGTATGGGGGGGGCCAATCATTGTGGCGGCGGCTTTGCAGGTCGATATGGCAATTCCCAATTTCTACATTCAGGAATGCCTATACAAGATGGGGGGCATTTGCGCAGCTATTTTAGATGAGCCGATCCGGGTAGAGAACGGCTACTTTATTCCATCGGAACGTCCTGGCCTGGGTTATAACCCGGTTGAGACACAGCTGAAAAAATTCCTGGCCTGAGGATCATAAACAACTGCCATAAACCAGATTGTAAGATAGGGATGATGCTATTTGGATCAAAGTAAAAATTCCAAGCAGCTTTTGGACGAGCTGGTGGCAAAACACAATCAGGACGCTATCAGAGCCAAAGAGGAAGGGCGGCTTGTTTGTTGGTCAACCTCTGTGGCACCGCAGGAGTTGCTGGAGACTATGGATATAACAACTGTCTATCCCGAAAACCACGCTGCGCTTGTGGGAGCCAAAAAGCAGTCCATGGACTATATTGAAAAGGCGGAGAGCAGAGGTTACTCCATGGATACATGTTCATATGCCCGGGTCAACCTTGGATATGCCGAGGTTGGTTACAGTGCCGCGGGGAATATCCCCGCTCCTGATTTGCTTTTTTGTTGCACCAATATCTGCAATACGGTAATTAAGTGGTATGAGAACCTTGCTCATATATATAAGGTTCCTCTTATCATGTTTGATGCGCCGTTCTGTTATGACACCGGGGTCAATGAGCGAAGTGTACAGTATATGCGAAAACAGATTGTGTCGGCGATCAAGAAACTGGAGGAGATTACAGGGCAAAGGTTTGACAATGACAAATTTCACGAGGTTATGGATAACTCCTGCGAAACGGCGAAATGGTGGGCGCAGGCGTGCAGCTACGGTAAATGCACCCCATCTCCACTTAATGGATTTGACATGTTCAATTATATGGCGCTCGTTGTTTGCATGCGTGGAAAGAAAGAGACCGCTGAGTTGTTCCGTCTTTGGGCAGCAGAGTTGGCCGAAAAAGCGGCGGACAGGCTTGGGCCGTGGAAGGATCAGAGTGAGAATTATCGGGTTTTCTGGGATGGAATCGCGTGCTGGCCATATTTGTCGAGCACATACAAAATTCTAAAAAAGAACGGCATTAACGTGGTGGCCTCCGGGTATCCGAAGACATGGTCGATCGAATATGAGAGCGGAGACATTAATGGAATGGCAAGAGCATACGCACAGCTTCGTGGCAATGGAAATATGGAAATGGCAATGAATGAGTTTACAACAGCAGCTCGGGATTACAATCTGGATGGCGTGATTTTTCACTCCAACCGAAGCTGCAAGATGCTGGATCTTAGGCAATACGAATTGATGCGCCGCTTTTATAAAAAAACAGGAGTTCCTATTGTTATTTTTGACGGCGACCAGACAGACCCCCGAAATTTTTCAGCGGCGCAGTTCGAGACCCGGATTCAATCTCTCGGGGAGATGATGGCTGAGCGAAAAGAGGGAATACACCGTGTATGATAAGCTTAATGACCTGATACGGGAACTGTGCAGTGTCGCATCTGATCCCAAGGGCGCTGTCAAAAAGGCAATGGATAATAGCGGTAAACAGGCAATAGGATGTTTTCCTGTTTACATTCCGGAGGAAATCATATATGCTGCGGGCTTCCTTCCGATTGGCCTTTGGGGCGGCAAGACAGATATGAAAAAGGCCGACCAGTACCTGCAAAACTTCTGCTGTTCAGTGATGAGAGCGAATATGGACCTTGCCATACGTGGTACTTATGATTTGTTGGCGGGGATCGTGGTGACGGGCTATTGTGACACACTAAAGTGCATGATCCTCAATTTCAGAGCTTTTTACAAAGATAAGCCGGTCATAGGCTTCGTTTGCCCACAAAACAGAGATGAAGGGCTGCAATACCTCATAAGGGAAATGGAGTATCTGGCGACGGAGCTGGAGCATATTAACGGATGGCATATCTCCGACTCGGATGTTGAAAGAAGTATCGCCGTTTACGAAGCATACCGGACAGCCGCGCGTGAGTTTGTGAATACGGCACGCGATTATCCCAAAACTTTTTCGCCTCTTGTCAGGCATCAGATTCTCAAAGCAGCGTTCTTTATGGACAAGGCCGTGTATGCCCAAAAGCTATCGGTGCTGAATCAGACAGTTAAAAAGTTGCCGAAGGAGCAGTTTAATGGAATTCGGGCCGTTGTAACGGGAATTATGATGGACTCTCCGGCCCTTTTGAACGCGTTAAACTCCTATGGGATCACCATTGTTGCTGATGATCTTGCTCAGGAATCCAGACAATTCCGAACATCTGTAAAGCCTCAAGGCGCCCCGCTGGAACGAGTAGCCCGCAGAATTCTGGATATAGAAGGGTGCTCGCTCCTCTATGAAAAGGAAAAAAATAAAGCAGAGTTCATTCTGCAAACGGTTCGGGAAAGCGGAGCGGAAGCAGTGATTGTGTGCATGACCAAATTCTGCGACCCGGAGGAGTTCGACTATCCGCTTTTGCAAGAAGGCCTTAATCAGGCGGGCGTGAAATCTCTTTATATCGAGGTAGAGAACCATGTAGAGGCTTTGGGGCAGATGAACACAAGAATTCAGAGCTTTTCAGAGATGTTTTAGGGAAAATGCCTTCACGGAAAGGGGGAGGAGAAGAAAATATTTAAGCGGAACCCACTCCATAAAAAAATAATTGAAGGGGAATGAGATCTATGAAAAAAGCATTTATATTACTTCTTACCGGCATTCTTGTACTTTCCCTTGTGGGCTGCGGCAACAATGCCAGTCCCAGCAGTTCTACCGGTACCTCCACTAATAAAACAGCGGAAAGTGCGCAGGACGCAAGCTCTACTTCCGACGAAAAAATTGTGATTACCTTCGCCGGAACCACTGCTGAAACACACCCCCTTGCACTCGGTGCATATGCATTCAAAGAGTATATGGAAAAAAACAGCGATGGGCGCGTAGAAGTTAATCTTCACCTTAACGGACAGTTGGGCAGCGGTCGCGAACTGGCGGAGGCTGTGCAGGCTGGAACTATAACACTCTGTGACAACTCCATCTCGAGCTATGCTAACTTCACAGACAAATACCTGGGCCTCAGCCTGCCGTTTATGTTCACCAGCAATGGGATCCTGAAGAAGTTCTTGGACAGCGATGTGCTTGAGCAGTTAAATCAGGAAGTTGCCGGCGATACCAATATTTACGCCGCAGCGTTTTGCTTCAATGGTACTCGCAGCCTTTCCAGCGGCAAATCTGCGGTTGTCAGTCCTGCCGATCTGAAGAATCAGAAAATCAGAGTTATGGAATCCCCCATGTATATCAAAATGTTTGAAGCTATGGGTGCAAGCCCCATTCCAATGGCGTATTCCGAGCTCTATACCGGTATGCAGCAGGGCACTATCGACGGGCAGGATAATCCCCCGGTGACCTTCTATACCAACGCTTTCTATGAGGTCCAGAAATACTTTACCTATCTGGGCCACACCAGAGATATCAGCGTTTGCATGAGCAATCAGGAATGGTACCTTGCACTGCCCGACGACATCCGTGAAATGTTTGACGCCGGCATGATAGTCTATCGCGATACCGTTAATGTCGGCATGGACGATATGGAGGGTTCCGCTCTTGAGGATTTGAAGGGCGTCATTGATGTAACCATTTTGAACGATGAGCAGATAGCTGAGTTCAAAGAATCTTGTGCACCTGTGTATGAGTGGTATGAAAAAGAATATACCGATTCTTATTTGGATGCCATTCGCGCAGAAGTCGACAGCATTGCGGCTTCGATTTAATCGAAGCTTTGTAAAACTAATTAATTTCGCGGTCAGTCTCCGGCATTTATGATACTTTTTTATGCCGGGGACTGGCTGCACTAGATTTAACACATTATCTCAACACGAAGGACAGGCGGAGGGAATACGAAAAAATGAACGTGTGGAAAGTTGTTGTCACTGACCATGAGTTTGCTGATTTTAAACCGGAAAAAGAGATTTTTTCATCGTTCGGTGAAGTGGAATTGTGCGTTTATCAAACTAGAAGTGATGATGAAGAGACGTTGATGAAAATTACTCGGGACGCGAATATTGTGATAGCCGCTTATGCGCATATTACCGAAAAAGTAATAAATAATTTTGAAAAATGCAAAGCCATTATTCGGTATGGAATTGGAACCGATAATTTCGATGTGGAAGCCGCTACCCGGCGCGGAGTTTACGTCTGCAATATCCCTGATTATGGTATCGATGAGGTGGCTGCACATGCTGTTGCACTGCTTCTGACGCAGATCAGAAAAATCCCGATTCACAATAAGACGATGAAAGAAGGCGGATGGAGCTATACCGCTGCCTGCCCGACTTATCGAATCGCAGACTCAACCCTCGGCTTGATTGGATTTGGAAGAATGCCCAGACGCGTCGCGGAAATGATGCGCGGCTTTAATATCAATATCTTGGCCTATGACCCTTATGTAAACAAGCAAGCAGCGCTAGATGCGGGAGTCCGGTTGGTGGAATTAGATGAACTCTGTAAGGAGAGTGATTATATTTCCATCCATTGTCCGCTGAGTGATTCTACACACCACCTGATTGGTAAGCATGAGTTCTCACTGATGAAAAAGCGAATGGTTCTTGTCAACACGTCGCGGGGGCCGGTCGTTGATGAGGCGTCGCTGATCAAGGCGCTTGCTACGGGGCAAATCGCAAGCGCGGGGCTGGATGTTTTTGAGAAAGAACCGCTGGCGGCAGATTCCCCACTCAGAAATATGGAAAATGTCGTATGCACGCCTCACGTTGCATGGTATAGCGAAGAATCCATACTACTGATGAAAACAAAAGCGGCGCAGGAAGCTGTAAATATTCTGGCGGGGAATCCGCCGTTCCACCCGATTAACCACCCAATGTTATCAGAATTGGAAATATAGAGGCTTGTGATTTAGTATAGATATTGCCTTGCCTCCCTAGTTAGTGGAATTGCAATCACATTTTAGATCAATTGATATCATTTGCAACTGACTTATTTTTTAAAAAGTAAAGAGGGATGAAGGAAATGACAGAAAGAGAAATCGTTATTGTAGACGGTGTGCGGACTGGTTTCGGCAACATAGGCGGTTCCTTGCGGGATTTCTATCCTACGGAGCTGTCTGCCATAGCTGTCCGCGGACTGTTGGCGAAGACCAAGATTCTGGAGCACGGTGGCAAAGTAGACTCTCTGTTCTGCGGTTCCGCTTTTTGTGACGCGCAGTCCATCAACCCTGCGCGCTATATCGCCTTGGCTTCAGGTTTGCCTTATGAAACATCCGCCACCTATGTTGAGATGCAGTGCGGCTCTGCCATTAATGCCATCAATCTTGCCGCCTGGAAGATGCTCGCCGGTGCTGCCGATGTCATGATTGTGGGGGGGATGGAATCGCACAGTCAGGTTGTTGCCAAGTTTCCCACCTCCGTCACACCCTATAAGAACATAGCTCCTGCGGCAATCAACCAGAAGCTCGCCCCCACCGCTGACCAGGACATTTCCATGATAGAAGTCTCCGACGACATGGCGAAGCGCTGGGGCATCAGTCGGGAACAGTGCGACGAGTTTGCGCTCCGTAGCCAGCAGCGTGCCGGCGTGGCCATCGACAAGGGTTATTTTAAGGAAGAGATCGTTCCCATTACCATCAAAGGCAGCAAGAAAACACCGGACATTTTTTTTGCCGAGGACGAGTTTGTGCGCAGAGGCACCAGCATGGAAAGCCTCAATAAGCTGAATCCTGTGCTGGGGGGGAACGGTGTCACCACTGCGGGTAATGCCTCCGGTCGCAACGACGGCGCGGCATTTGTGTTGATGATGACTGCCGAGAAGGCAAAGGAGCTGGGGTATGCATCCTATGCCCGCTGGATATGTGGTACCGATTATGGTGTCGAACCGCGATACATGGGCATCGGTCCGGTATACTCAAACCTGATTACGCTGAAGCGCGCAGGACTGAGGCTTCGTGATATTGGTGTGTATGAGTGCAACGAGGCATTTGCAGCTCAAAATCTTTCTGTCATCAAGGAGATGGAGATCCAAACAGGTGAAAAGATTGACCAGGCAAACTGGAATCCCAACGGTGGCGCCATTGCGTTTGGCCATCCGAACGGTGCTTCCGGAGCTCGGATCTGTATATTCGCCATGAAAGAGTTAGAGCGCAGGGGCAGTAAGTATGGCCTGTTTTCTGCCTGCTGTGGCGGTGGTCACGGCGTCAGTGTTCTAATCGAGAATCTGCGCAGGTGAATTGACGCAGCGGAGTCCGGTAAAGGCGAAGGGTCACAGGTACGAGCACACGAAGAGCCGGGTTTGCCCCGCTCTTCGTACATTTATAGGAAGCGGCGCTGCATTTCCTTCGCTACGCAGATCAAGAACTGCGTAGTATTGATTCATGCACTTCATTGTGGCAACTTTAGAAACAATGAAATATTATGAACAACCCCGTTGGCTGTTGAGCTTAGCCGAACAAGCTTAGCCGAACAAGGAAGAAACATCAAAATTTGAAACCACAGTCACCACACGGTATTGTAGCAAATACTTTATGACTGGAGAATTTGAGATGAAATCCTTGTTTGAACAAAACGGAGGCACCTACTCCGCCGCAAGCGATTATCTCATTCCAAACTTAACTGTGCCGGACGAACCCAAGAGCCAAATCGGCCTGTGGGGACAGCGGCGGTTGGACTACTTGAAAAAGCACAAGCGCATCCTATACGTTAATCTGTTGACTTCGGGCAAGCTGTATAAACATCTCCGTGAGATTGACATAGCGGCATCTGAGCGGCGAGAAATCATCATCCGGCAGATGGCGGCGCAGGGTGTGACCGAGCAGCTCAAAGTAAAGAAGCAAATGCTTTGGGTTGGCAAAATGAACAATATTCACACTTGTGTTGATGAAATTATCCGAAATGAGTTGATTTGTGATTGACCTAAAAAGGGCGGGGAACCAATATGGCTCTAATAACAGGTACAAAGCTCTTTCCCAAATCGGTCATGGAATACTCTACTTTTGGGGGAATCTCCTGATATATATATATATATATATAGCGGGAGATAAACCCGTCCGCTTCCAATTCCCGAAGCTGCTTTGTCAGCGTGGATTGAGTAATGTCCCCGATCTGACGCTGCAATTCCCCGAACCGCCTCGTTTTCAATGAAATATAATAAAGGATTTCGATTTTCCAGTTGCTTGGCCCTTTCCTTCAAATTCATATTTTTTTCTTCTTTTCATACCGGATAAGCTGCAAATTAAAGCATAACTTTACTTTCTAATGCAGATACACTATACTTGGAATGGAATGGGGGTAGTATGATGCCAAGCCCGGGGATTACAAAAAAAGCGATTGCCGACGCCATGAAAACACTGATGGCAGAACGCCCGCTTGCAAAAATAAGTGTGGGAGATATCGTAGAACTATGCGGACTTAACCGCAACAGCTTTTACTATCACTTCAAGGATAAATACGATTTGATAAACTGGATTTTCTATACGGAAATCGTGGAGGAATTTAACCGGGAACAGGTTGCCGCCGAATCCGGCTGGGTAGTGCTCGACAAGCTTTGCAACTTCTTTTATAAAAACAAAGACTTCTACATCAATGCCCTAAGTATCACCGGGCAAAATTCTTTCGAGGAGTATTACCTTGAACTTTTGAAAAAACTAATAATGACCCGTGTTGAGGACTTGTATGAGGATGACGGAAATCAGGAATTCTACATAAATTTCTTTTTGGACGCCTTTTCCTCCTCCACGCTGCGATGGCTGCGTGACGGCGCAAAAATCCCGCCGGACGAGTTTTCCACACTAATTAAAAAGGCCGCTACCGGGGCCGCCATGAGGATTTTGCAAGAACCTACGCCGAAGTAGCATCCTGTTTCTTCGGTATGGTTTTGACAAGGATATCCCGCAAAGGCGTATCCTTGATGTTATAACCTGTACGCACTTCCATATTATCGGCGTCGGTAGTGAGCACCGAACCATCTCCTAAAATCGCCGTCAGACATGCTTCAGATGAAATGTTTCGGTCGATTAAGGCAATATCGGAATATAAATCAATAGGGAATACAGGACCGGGCAAATTTTTTCTTAATTGATAGAAGTCCTCCAAAACAGCCGATGATGCCGGCTGTTTTTCTTGTCCGATCATTACCAAAAAAGGGATATCCAATACTTTGCAGCGATTCAAAAGGATTTCGGCGCTGCCCGTCAAATCAATGTAGCGCGAGAATCCGCCGTATAAGCACCGGCTTCTCGCGAGGGTATCGGCCGCAATGTGCGCCAAATCCGCATCAGGGCTGTCAAGGTCAAACAAACCCCACACATTTGCCGTCTCCAGCAATTTATGCGCGAAATCTTCCGTTACATCGTTTGCGCCAATAAACAACATAAAAGCGCAATCCTGCTCCAACCGGGCGATCTGAAGGATATCATCAAGGCAGGATGGAGGCGGTAAATAAAACAGGTATGCGTATATCCCCAATTCCTTGCCCTGCCTAATCAGGCTTCGGATGACATTCTGCTCCAGATATTGACCGTGCTCCATATCAAGCAATAAACACCACGGGATATTGAACCCGCTTTTGTTTTCAATTTCACGGATGATCCTTGCGCCGAGCGTCCAGCTATTGTAGCCCAGATTCATTCCAAAGCCTGTCAGTATCCCGGGATCGGTGTCGGCCATTACCCGCTCTACCAACTGATAGTACATGCTGTCCTCTTTTTGCAGTTCCATAAACGCTGCGTCGAAGAATTCTTTTTGGAAGCGGCCGTCCGCGAACATGCCGCCCAAATCCACCAGATTTCGGATTCCGCGCCCCGGATTTTCCTGTATATCCTTAATGCCCTTTTCTACCGCGGATTTAATCATAACATAGGGAATATCGTTCCGCTTCATGACAAAAACTCCTTTGTGTCTCAATATATCACGGTACTATGATTAGCTTACTCTATTCCGATAAAAAAGAAAATAGACAAACGATACCCGATGCCCAAAAAACAGACAATGCGACCCGCTTGTTCGATTCTTGGGCATTGGGTATTTTATGCCTAATGCAATCTTTATTTAGAGGCCGTATACTCTTAACAAGAGGCAGAAAACGACAAAGAAAAAGAGAGGGGTATAGAAATGGGAGAAAAAACCATGATGGAAAATATTCAGGCATACGGGCTGGAAAAAATACTGACCATTTTCCGGGAAAACCCGGAGAAAAATCTGCCTAAAGTTCTGGATTGGGCCGACAAGCTGGATCGGAACGACATAACGCTCGGCCAGCGCAGAATGTTTCACGACATTCTCGACGATCCGAATAACAACTGGTATAAATTCGTTATGAACCTTTTGGAAGACTTGGACGACGGCGTGCGCGATACCTTTTTCAAGAACTTCCTCATTAACTCAGCGGTGATCGGCTTACAGCGGCAGAAAAAAGCGCAGGCAGAGCACGGCTGCAACATTCCCTGGGCAATCCTGATGGACCCCACCTCCGCCTGTAATCTGAACTGTACCGGCTGCTGGGCGGCGGAGTACGGCAACCAGCTCAACATGACCTATAGGCAACGCGCAGTCCCATCTTACGGGAATGACTATGGCGTTTCTTACCCTGTCCATGTGCGAGATCTTCCACTCTATCAACATGCGCTCCCGCGATAAATCCATTTTCACCATCAAGAAACAGAACAAATTCCTCTGGGGCGCCATGCTGCTGGCCTCCGTGTTGACGCTTGGCGTGATCTATATACCCGGCCTCAACACCGCTTTCCAGTTGACCGCGCTTTCCGCAGGTAACTTCTTTGCCGCGCTGGGTATCGCCCTCATCATCATACCGGTGGTGGAAATCGCCAAGGTGA
>Ga0153996_1000287_pt1 | contig 23284 bp, 16 predicted proteins | sample TSNC080MetaG_FD_104728 | JGI IMG/M metagenome (GOLD analysis project Ga0153996, IMG submission 104728) | Attine ant fungus gardens microbial communities from North Carolina, USA - TSNC080 MetaG | ecosystem: Host-associated > Fungi > Mycelium > Unclassified | place: USA: North Carolina, Lumber...
AACGTTTCGATGGACGTGGTTCTGATCGTTCCGATCGCAATGGAAGAGAAGCTCCGCTTCGCAATTCGCGAAGGTGGCCGCACCGTCGGCGCCGGCGTCGTCGCTTCCATCATCGAATAAGGTTTGCTATTGTTGCCGGGCGCGGCTAAGGGTTTTTCCGTTACTGCGCCTGTTCGGTCCGGAGGAGTGTAGCTCAATTGGTCAGAGTACCGGTCTCCAAAACCGGGGGTTGCGGGTTCGAGTCCCTCCACTCCTGCCACCGGATCGACAAAAGCCGCTAATTGCGGTAGGCAATGGTTTCGAAAGTTATTCAAATGACATGGCGCGTGGCTGGAAATTGCCTCGCGCCGTTGTCAATTTAAAGAAACTGCAGGAGAAATCCCGCAATTGAGGGTATCCCGAGGCAGGTCTTCCTGTCGGTGGATGCGAGGTAGTATGGCGAAAACCAACCCGTTTGAGTTCCTGCAACAGGTACGTTCCGAAGGCGCCAAGGTGACTTGGCCAACCCGCAAGGAGACGCTCATCACCACCGGTATGGTGTTCGTGATGGTGACTCTGGCCTGCCTTTTCTTTTTCTTTGCTGACATGATCATGCGCACAGGCGTTGGTCTTATCGTCGGTATGGCAGGGTAAGGGGAACGGATGATGACGAAGCGCTGGTATATCGTCCATGCCTATTCGAATTTTGAGAACAAGGTAGCTCAGTCAATCAGGGATCAGGCTGCACAGCGTAGCCTCGAAGACAAGTTCGAGGAAATCCTTGTACCGACCGAAAAGGTCGTAGAGGTGCGCCGTGGTCGCAAGGTTGATGCAGAGCGGAAATTTTTTCCAGGCTACGTGCTTGTGAAATGCGATCTGACCGATGACGTCTATCACCTCATCAAGAACACGCCGAAAGTGACGGGGTTCCTTGGTGCCGACAAATCAAAGCCTATTCCGATCCCCGACATTGAGGCGGAGCGTATAAAGGGGCAGGTTGCTGATGGCGTTGATCGTCCGAAGCCTTCAGTGAGCTTTGAGGTTGGGGAACAGGTGCGTGTTTCCGACGGGCCCTTCGCATCGTTTAATGGCGTTGTTGAAGAAGTCGATGAGGCGCGTGCCCGCCTTAAAGTGGCTGTGTCAATTTTCGGTCGCGCTACTCCGGTCGAACTCGAATACGCACAGGTCGAGAAAGTCTAGTTTTTCAGGGTGCTTCCGGCTTCGAGAAGCATTCTCAGAGATTATGATCGGCAAGTGATTGCTGATTGTAGGGCCCCTGCCGATGGTGGGGGCTTTCATCCGCGGGAGGTGGTCCGGTAGCCAGCCGGCAATGAAAACGACCGCACCGCGATCTGCAACCACCAGGACTTTTCGGTTGGCGCCGGGAAGCTGGTTAATTCGGGAGCAGTCCCATGGCAAAGAAAATTGCAGGCTACGTGAAGCTGCAAGTCCCTGCCGGCGCCGCCAATCCGTCGCCACCAATCGGTCCGGCGCTTGGTCAGCGTGGTCTTAATATTATGGAATTCTGCAAGGCCTTCAACGCGAAGACCCAGCAGATGGAAAAAGGCACCCCGATTCCGGTGATCATCACCGCTTATCAGGATCGGTCCTTCACCTTCGAGATGAAGCAGCCGCCGGTTTCTTTCTTCCTCAAGAAGGCAGCCAGCCTTGACAAAGGGTCTCAGACACCTGGTCGCGGTGGCAAGGTCGGAACGGTTACGCAGGCTCAGGTCCGCGAAATCGCCGAGAAAAAGATGGTCGATCTCAACTGCGATACCGTTGAAGCAGCCGCCGCGATGATTGCGGGTTCGGCGCGTTCGATGGGCATCGAAGTCGTCAGCTAAGGGAGGGCACGATGTCGAAATCAGGAAAACGCATTCGCGCTGCTCGCGAAGGTATCGACACCACGAAGCTATACAGCCTCGAAGAGGCCATAGGTCTTCTGAAAGAACGCTCTTCGACGAAGTTCGATGAGACGATTGAAGTCGCCATGAATCTTGGTGTTGACCCACGTCATGCCGACCAGATGGTTCGTGGCGTCTGCGCTCTGCCGAACGGCTCTGGCCGCACGCTGCGCGTTGGCGTGTTCGCTCGTGGCGCAAAGGCTGATGAAGCCCGAGCCGCCGGTGCGGATGTCGTTGGCGCTGAGGATCTTTTTGAGACCGTCAGTGGTGGCACCATCGAGTTCGATCGCTGCATCGCGACCCCGGACATGATGCCGATTGTCGGGCGCCTCGGCAAGGTTCTCGGCCCGCGTGGCATGATGCCGAATCCCAAAGTGGGAACTGTGACCATGGACGTTACCGCGGCAGTCAAGGCTGCCAAGGGTGGTGCCGTCGAGTTCCGCGTCGAGAAGGCTGGTATCGTCCACGCCGGCATTGGCAAGGTCTCGTTTGAGGCTCCCAAGCTTGTCGAGAACATCAAGGCATTTGCCGATGCAGTTGCCAAGGCGAAGCCTACGGGTGCCAAGGGTACCTACGTTCAGCGCGTTGCCGTTTCTTCAAGCATGGGTCCGGGCATCAAGGTCGATCCGAACACAGTTCTGGGCGCCTAGAATAAAACGCGTTTAAGAGATATTGGTTAAACGCAAAAGGCCTTGTGACGCAATAAATTTGGAATGTTTTTCGATTCATATTGAATGCGAAATACTCTAAGACGATCTTCTGCTTATGATGACTGAAAAACCCGGTGTTCTCATCGGGTTTTTTCTTTTGTAATTCTATGTCCATATCCAGCACCGGCCATGGTTACGGTTTGGATTTAGTGATGTTTGCTTTTGGCTGCCCTGAATTTGCGATTTTTAACCGCTTCAGCACTTCCTGGATTGGAGCCGTAGCCCGGCAGGCTGCCTCCATAGCTAGCTCCCGAAAGCTGGAGAACAAGTATCAGCAGCATTTAGGTTATTGCCCATAATCCACAGTTTTAATTTGTTGATTTGGTGGATGCAAGGAGCTTCCCCTCATGCGCGTCATGATGAAGGCGCATCCTTTATGCCATAAAGGTTTTTTTGCTGTAGCAACGCTGAATTGAGTGAACGTTGTTCCGATGATTAATTTAAAATCGCCAGCGTCATGAAAGCAAGATATATAGTCAAATTTGACATGTCTGTTTTTAAGCATCATATTAAGAGCATATTCCTTTTGGAAAATTTCGATTGATACATATTGTATCGTCGCGGATATGCTGCGCTTCTTTTTAAGCAAACCCATTCATTTCGAAGTATGGCCAAAAGACTCTTTTGGTTCTCTGAAATATTAGAATCAACGTGGAGGCCCATGCAGAAATTTCATTCAATGGCAGTTGCCTTTGCTCTCGCAACAGCGGGAGGGCTGTTTAGCTTCTCTCCGGCTGCCTCTCAAACCTGTGACGTTGCCAAACCCATCGTATTCGGTGATCTCGACTGGGATTCCGCGGTTTTTCACAATGCGGTCGCACGGTTCATTCTGGAGAAGGGATATGGCTGCAAAACCGATTCCATACCCGGAACGACGGTGCTTCTTTATGCAGGTGCAGTCCGAGGGGACATCGATATTATTATGGAAATATGGGAAAATACTTCTCCCGAGGTATGGACCAAAGGGGTTGCCGACAAGAAGGCGATACAGGTTGGTGTGAATTTTCCCGATGCATACCAGCAATGGTTCGTACCCAGATATCTGGTTGAAGGCGACAATGCTCCAGCCAAGGGACTGACATCCATTGCTGATCTGCCGAAATTCAAACATTTGTTCAAAGACCCGGAAGAGCCCTCAAAAGGACGTTTCTACAACTGCATCTCGGGCTGGTCTTGCGAGATCATCAATAGCAAGAAGCTCCATGCCTACGGTCTGGATAAGGATTTCGTAAACTTCCGCCCTGGAACGGGTGCTGCTCTCACAGCAGCGATAGAGAGTTCCATCAAACGCAAGAGGCCGATAGTCTTCCATTACTGGGGGCCGACATGGGTATTGGGTAAACTGGGTAGCCAACTCGTCGCTTTGGAGGAGCCTTCCTATGATAAAGGCGTCTGGGACAGGATGATGGCGGCCAAACAACCGGAGGATGTGACAGAGGCGACTGCCTATCCACAGATACCCGTAGTTATAGGCATCAACGCAAAGTTTGCAGCAAAAGCTCCGAATGTCGTCAAGTTTCTCGAAAACTATCAAACGACCAGTGCACTGGTCTCGGAAGGTCTCGCCGAGATGCAGGACAATGGCGGCTCGGTGGAAAAGGCAGCACGGAAGTTTCTGAACAATCATGAAGAAGTCTGGAACAGATGGGTTCCGGCAGACGTCGCAATACGCGTCAAAGCCGCTCTCTGACTTTCTGAGGTAAGTTGCAGCATCAGAAGTCGCCTTTCTGCAAGGCCTCCAACGGCAATTGACTGACGAACAGGTATTCTCCTCTCTTCAAAGAAAATTATATGGCATTGAATATCTTTCCCGATCTACGCGGTCCGATCGTGTCCGCGACGAATGAAGCCCTGGATGCGTTGATAAGCGGCTATGGCGATGTATTCGAAAGCATTTCAGATGGAATTCTTTCCGTTCTTTTGATGATCGAGCAATCCCTGCGCGCAATCCCTCCCGGCCTGACGATTTTTCTTGTGATGCTCCTGGCATATGCCGCGAGCCGTAAGGTGGTGTTCTCGGCTCTTGTCGCTCTCGGCCTGTGGTTTGTCGGTGCCTTGGGTATGTGGGACCAGGCGATGCAAACACTGGCCATCGTTCTGGTCTCGGTCGTCATGTCGGTTATGATAGGATTGCCGCTCGGTATTGCATCTGCATCGAAGGCAATGGCACGCCGTGTTCTGATGCCGATTCTCGACCTGATGCAGACAATTCCGAGTTTCGTCTATCTCATTCCGGCGGCCATGTTGTTTGGTCTGGGCAAGGTCCCGGCCATCTTTGCAACGGTCATCTATGCGGTGCCGCCACTGATCCGGCTCACTGATCTTGGAATTCGAAGTGTGGACGGTGCAGTCGTCGAAGCCAGTCGCGCCTTCGGGGCGACACGCTGGCAGATTCTGGGCAGGGTGCAGATACCGCTTTCGCTTCCCGCCATCATGCAGGGCATCAATCAAACAACGATGATGGCCCTGTCCATGGTCGTTATTGCATCCATGATTGGAGCGCGCGGTGTCGGAGAAACAGTTTTGCTAGGTCTTCAGCGCAATGATTCCGGAACCGGGCTGGTTGGCGGAATTACCATTGTCATTCTTGCGGTCCTGATCGATCGCATCACGCAATCCTACGGTATTCGCCTGCAACGGCATCGTGGTGCGGGAGTTTGATTGCATGTCGCTGATAGAACTAAATCACGTTACGACTATTTTTGGCAAAGACCCTAAGGCAGCGCTCGAACAGCTCAGGCAAGGGGCGAGCAAGAAAACTCTCTTGGACGAGACCGGGCATGTCATAGGCCTGCATGACGTTTCATTGAATATCGAAGCGGGTGAGATATTCGTCATCATGGGGCTGTCCGGTTCCGGAAAATCGACCCTGGTTCGCCACATTAACCGTTTGATCGATCCGACTGACGGCTCAATTCTCATTGATGGTACCGATATTCTCGGCCTGTCGCGGAGTGAGCTGACAGAACTGAGACGACAGCGTATCGCCATGGTATTCCAGCGTTTCGGGCTTATGCCGCATCGCTCCGTTCTGGAAAATGCTGCTTACGGGCTTGAGGTGAGGGGTGTCAGACGGAGAGAGCGGCTGGACTGTGCTTACGAATGGCTCGGTAAAGTCGGGTTGAAAGGTTATGAGAAGCACTATCCGGATCAGCTTTCCGGAGGAATGCAGCAACGTGTGGGACTGGCGAGGGCCCTTGCGGCAAATACCGATATCATCCTGATGGATGAAGCATTTTCGGCCCTGGATCCGCTGATCCGCAGCGAATTGCAGGATGAGATAGTTGCCCTTCAACGTTCGCTTGGGAAAACGATTGTCTTCATTACGCACGATCTCGATGAAGCATTGCGGCTTGCGGATCGAATCGCGATCCTGAAGGACGGTGCCGTTGTTCAGGTGGGAGGGCCAACCGACATCTTGCTGAACCCCATCGATTCCTATGTTGAGGCCTTCGTGCGGGATGTCAACCGCGCGCGTGCCCTCACAGTAGATGCGCTGATGCAGCCGCCGGCCCTGCGCCTGACTGCAGAATCAATAGGTGAAGCACTCGCAGCAATGCGCAGAACCAGATCAATGGTGGGCTATGTGGTGGACGAGGGGCGCTTTGCAGGTCTGGTGACAAAGGATTCTCTGGAGAAGGCGAAGAAAACCCATGGCTCCGATCAGGCAGCGTTGCATCATGTCGAGGACGACCATCCTGTCATAACTCCGGGCACCGACATTGAGACGGCGCTTCCGGCTCTGCTGGAAAGCAGCCACCCGGTTGCAATCGTCAATCAGGCTGGGGAGCTTGAGGGAATCGTTCGTGCCCAGGATGTCGGTGAAGCGCTCATGACTACGGAACGAGTCGCGGATGCGAGCGCTGAGGGTGAAAAGAGAGATGAGGAACTACTCGCCGATTGAGGGCTAGACTCGCCGATGGCGCATCATGTTTCCCGAGCGGTGTTTACCAGAGGGGTTGTAAAATCAGGATACAGACATATATGTGGTCGGAGTTCCGGTGAGGGAGCGAAAAAGCTCCATTGAGGGAAGAAAAGCCCTCTTTGCCCTCTTGGCAGACCGGATGAAACGGTTTAAGACCACATTCATGTTATCAGATATATGGGAAAACTTCGTTATAAGCGATGACTTTCCCTTTTCTATTCCACCTGGGCAACCAGGTGGTGACAGGCCGGCGGATCGAAAGCTAATCCGGAAGGGTAAGCTTTTGTTCGTTCGGCCTTGTCCTGTCCGAGACTGCAGGCGCCGGGTTTCCCGGCTTAATTTTGCCAGCATAGACGGGGAAGCCGAGTTTATTCCTGTTTCGACAGGGTCTGATCGGTATGAACCATCTCACCCAATCCGCTCAGGGTTGGGGGACAGGGCTTGCGAGAGCGCCGCATCAAGTGGCTGGAGGCGCAAGCTGACAGCCTTTTGGGCGGCAGGTGCAACTGGGCGGACGGTGTCCGCCTAAACCGGAGAGAGCCCAGTGGAAAGAGCAGCAAAGCGCGAGCTCGTATCTACGCTCAACGACGTGTTCCAAACCACGGGCGTTGTCGTTGTAGCCCACTATGCTGGCCTGACGGTCGCCGACATGCAGAATCTGCGCGCGCAGATGAAGAAAGCCGGCGCCACCGTGAAGGTCGCGAAAAACCGCCTCGCCAAAATCGCTCTCGAAGGCACGGATGTCGCATCCATTACGGACCTTATGACGGGTCCTACCCTGATCGCCTATTCAGACGATCCGGTTGCGGCGCCGAAGGTTGCTGTCGATTTCGCCAAGGCCAACGACAAGCTCGTTGTTCTGGGTGGCGCGATGGGAACCACTGCTCTGGACGCTAACGGTGTGAAGGCTCTGGCCTCCCTGCCGTCATTGGATGAACTGCGCGCCAAGTTGGTGGGTCTGGTACAGGCTCCGGCAACGAAGATCGCTCAGGTCGTCAACGCACCGGCTGCAAAGCTGGCTCGCGTTTTCGGAGCTTATGCCAATAGCGAAGCGGCGTGAGGCCGTACCTCAATCAACCCCTGTTCGTATCGATCAAGGAATATAAAACATGGCTGACATTGCCAAGCTCGTCGATGATTTGTCATCGCTTACCGTACTAGAAGCCGCCGACCTGGCTAAGGCTCTCGAAGAGAAGTGGGGCGTTTCCGCCGCCGCTGCCGTGGCTGTTGCCGCTGCTCCGGGTGCTGCTGCTCCGGCTGCCGAAGAGAAGACCGAATTTGACGTGATCCTTGCTGCCATCGGCGACAAGAAGATCGAAGTCATTAAGGAAGTTCGTGGCATCACCGGCCTCGGCCTGAAGGAAGCCAAAGATCTGGTTGAAGCTGCGCCGAAGGCCGTCAAGGAAGCCGTTGGCAAGGACGAAGCCGAGAAGATCAAGGCGACCCTTGAGAAGGTCGGCGCCAAAATCGAGCTTAAGTAAGGCTTTTGCGAGCTTTAGCTCGCATGCCCTCGCTTTGTTGAGGGATAAGAATATTCGACGGTCCCAGCCCTTTTTGGTTGGGGCCGTCGACTCGTCCGTTACCGGTGTCATGAGAATGACACGGTTCGGGCTTCGGATGAGCGGGAAAGCCCAATCGGGTTTTCGAATTGGATAAACCGGCTGAGAGCCGGGCGACTGACCCAACGTTTCGAGAAGCGTTACAGGTCCTGTCTCGATTGCGAGACGTTCGGCCAGTCGTATTAAGTTGGAGCGAGGTCCAGATGGCCATAAAGCTGATAGGCCGGAAGCGTATTCGCAAGTTCTTCGGAAAAATTCGTGAAGTGGCGGAGATGCCGAACCTGATCGAGGTTCAAAAAGCATCTTACGACCAGTTCCTTATGGTCGAGGAACCCGAGGGCGGACGGTCAGAAGAAGGTTTGCAGGCGGTTTTTAAATCCGTCTTCCCGATATCAGATTTTGCCAGCACCTCTCTGCTTGAATTCGTGAAATACACGTTCGAGCCGCCGAAATATGACGTTGACGAGTGCCGTCAGCGCGGGATGACGTTTGCGGCTCCGCTCAAGGTGACGCTCCGGCTGATCGTGTTCGATGTCGATCCGGACACCGCCTCCCGTTCTGTCAAGGACATCAAGGAGCAGGACGTCTATATGGGTGACATGCCGCTCATGACCGACAACGGCACCTTCGTCGTCAACGGCACCGAGCGTGTGATTGTTTCGCAGATGCACCGCTCTCCGGGCGTGTTCTTCGATCATGACAAGGGCAAGACCCATTCATCTGGCAAGCTTCTGTTCGCTGCCCGCATCATTCCTTATCGCGGATCTTGGCTCGATATCGAATTCGACGCAAAGGACATTGTGCATGTTCGCATCGATCGCAAGCGGAAGCTTCCGGTAACGACGCTCCTTTATGCACTCGGTCTCGATGGCGAAGAGATTCTCAATACTTTCTATGGCCGCATGGATTTCGAGCGGGCCGACGATGGTTGGCGAGTGCCGTTTGATGTCGAGCGCATGAAGGGCATCAAAGCCCTTTCTGACATCATTGATGCCGACACCGGCGAAGTCGTGCTTGGCGCCGGAAAGAAGCTTACCGCTCGCGCCGGTCGTATCCTGGTCGAGAAGGGGCTCAAGGCTCTTCGCGCCTCCGATGAGGATCTGATCGGCCGTTACATTGCCGAAGATCTGGTCAACGAGAATACCGGTGAGATTTTCGCTGAAGCAGGCGATGAAATCAGCGAAAAGGTGCTCACAGAGCTGGCTGAGGCCGGGTTCCATACCATTCCTGTTCTCGATATCGACCACGTCAATATCGGTCCATATATCCGCAACACGCTGGCAGCCGACAAGAACTCGTCGCGCCAGGAAGCCCTGTTCGACATCTACCGGGTCATGCGCCCGGGTGAGCCGCCGACACAGGATTCTGCGGAGGCTATGTTCCATTCGCTGTTCTTTGATTCGGAACGTTACGACCTTTCCGCTGTTGGCCGCGTCAAGATGAACATGCGGCTTGATCTCGATGCTGAAGATACCGTGCGCATTCTGCGCCGCGAGGACATGCTCGCGGTGGTCAAGGCGCTTGTTGATCTGCGCGACGGCAAGGGTGAAATCGACGATATCGATCACTTGGGCAATCGCCGGGTTCGTTCCGTCGGCGAGCTGATGGAAAACCAGTATCGCCTGGGACTGCTCCGCATGGAGCGGGCGATCCGCGAGCGGATGTCATCGGTCGATATCGACACCGTGATGCCGCAGGATCTGATCAATGCGAAACCGGCCGCTGCTGCTGTGCGTGAGTTCTTCGGTTCTTCGCAGTTGTCGCAGTTCATGGATCAGACCAATCCGCTTTCCGAGGTGACGCATAAGCGCCGCCTGTCAGCGCTTGGCCCGGGCGGTTTGACACGCGAACGCGCCGGCTTCGAAGTTCGCGACGTGCACCCGACCCACTATGGTCGCATCTGCCCGATCGAGACGCCCGAAGGGCCGAATATCGGCCTGATCAACTCGCTGGCGACATTTGCTCGCGTCAACAAATACGGCTTCATTGAAACCCCGTTCCGCCGCGTCCGCGACGGAGTGGTCACCGATGAGGTGATTTACCTGTCGGCGATGGAAGAGGCCAAGTACAACATCGCCCAGGCGAATGCCGAGATGGACGCCGGGAACCGCCTGACGGAAGACCTCGTTGTCTGCCGTCGTGCTGGTGACGTCATTGTCACCCCTGCCGACCGTGTCGAATTGATGGACGTGTCGCCGAAGCAGCTCGTTTCCGTCGCTGCCGCGTTGATCCCGTTCCTTGAGAACGACGACGCCAACCGCGCGCTGATGGGCTCCAACATGCAGCGTCAGGCCGTTCCTTTGGTTCAGGCGGATGCTCCGTTTGTTGGAACCGGAATGGAGGCGATTGTCGCCCGCGATTCCGGCGCCGCCATCGGTTCCCGTCGTGCAGGTATCGTCGATCAGGTCGATGCGACCCGTATCGTTATCCGTGCAACGGGTGAAACTGATCCCACCAAGCCCGGCGTTGACATTTACCGGCTGCAGAAGTTCCAGCGTTCCAACCAGAACACCTGTATTACGCAGAAGCCTCTGGTCCGCGTTGGTGACGTCATCCGCAAGGGCGACATCATTGCCGATGGTCCGTCGACCGAGCTCGGAGAATTGGCTCTCGGCCGTAACGTGCTGGTCGCGTTCATGCCGTGGAATGGCTACAACTTCGAAGATTCCATCCTGCTTTCCGAACGGATCGTGAAGGACGACGTCTTTACCTCGATCCATATCGAGGAATTTGAAGTCTCCGCACGCGATACCAAGCTTGGTCCGGAAGAAATCACGCGCGACATTCCGAACGTTTCGGAAGAGGCGATGAAGAATCTGGATGAGGCCGGCATCGTTTATATCGGCGCAGAAGTCCATGCTGGCGATATTCTCGTCGGCAAGATCACGCCGAAGGGCGAAAGCCCGATGACACCGGAAGAGAAGCTTCTGCGTGCCATCTTCGGTGAGAAGGCTTCCGACGTCCGCGATACCTCGCTGCGGGTTCCTCCTGGAGTGACTGGTACCGTCGTTGAGGTTCGCGTGTTCAATCGTCACGGCGTCGACAAGGACGAACGTGCTCAGGCGATCGAGCGCGAGGAGATCGAACGCCTTGCCAAGGACCGCGACGACGAGCAGGCTATTCTTGACCGTAATACCTATGCTCGTCTTGCTCTAGTCCTGAAAGACCAGATGGCTGTGTCCGGTCCCAAGGGTTTCAGCAAGGACACCACGCTGACCCGCGAGCTGCTCAATGAGTATCCGCGTTCGCAATGGTGGCAGTTCGCTATCGCCGATGACAATGTCATGGGCGAGATCGAGGCGATGCAGAAACAATATGACGAATCCAAGAAGCTGCTCGAACAGCGCTTCCTGGATAAGGTCGAGAAGCTGCAGCGCGGTGATGAACTTCCTCCTGGCGTGATGAAGATGGTCAAGGTCTTCGTCGCTGTGAAGCGCAAGATTCAGCCCGGCGATAAAATGGCCGGCCGTCACGGTAACAAAGGTGTCGTGTCGCGGATCGTGCCGATTGAAGACATGCCGTTCCTGGAAGATGGCACTCATGTCGATATCGTTCTGAACCCGCTCGGCGTGCCAAGCCGCATGAATGTCGGACAGATTCTGGAGACCCATCTTGGTTGGGCAGCTGCCGGCCTTGGCCGTCAGATTGCGCAGGCTGTCGATGCGTACCAGAAAACCGGCAATGCCATCGAAATGCGTGAAAAAATGGCAGCGGTCTACGGTCATGAGCCGGAAATCGACGATGCCAGCGATGAAGAGGTTGCCGAGCTCGGTAACAATCTGCGTCGCGGCGTGCCATTCGCGACCCCGGTCTTCGACGGTGCCAAGGAGCGCGACATTGAGAACATGCTGGAAATGGCCGGCCTCAATAAGTCGGGTCAGTCCACTCTTTATGATGGACGTACCGGTGACACCTTCGATCGTCAGGTGACTGTCGGCTACATCTACATGCTGAAACTGCATCACCTTGTCGATGATAAGATCCATGCTCGCTCGATTGGTCCTTACAGCCTCGTGACCCAGCAGCCGCTGGGCGGCAAGGCCCAGTTCGGCGGTCAGCGCTTTGGTGAAATGGAAGTGTGGGCTCTCGAGGCTTACGGTGCAGCGTATACCTTGCAGGAAATGCTTACGGTGAAGTCGGATGACGTTGCCGGACGCACGAAGGTCTACGAGGCGATCGTTCGCGGCGATGATACCTTTGAATCCGGTATTCCGGAAAGCTTCAACGTTCTCGTCAAGGAAATGCGGTCGCTCGGCATGAATGTCGAGTTGACGAGCAGCAAGAAGGCGAACGAACAGCTGCCGCCATCAGAAGCCGCCGAGTAAGCGGGAACGAACGAGTGTTTGATATCCGGTCGCGGAAATTTGTTCGCGACCACTATTTTTCCGGCGAGGGTGTTTATGAAAGCACTCTCCAGCCCAGGAGACGGCAATGAATCAAGAGGTCATGAATCTCTTCAACCAGACGGCTCAGCCGCAGAGCTTCGATCAAATCAAGATTTCGATTGCGAGCCCGGAAAAGATTCTGTCCTGGTCTTACGGTGAGATCAAAAAGCCTGAGACCATTAACTATCGTACCTTCAAGCCTGAGCGCGACGGTCTGTTCTGCGCCCGGATTTTTGGTCCGATAAAGGATTATGAGTGCTTGTGCGGCAAATATAAGCGCATGAAGTACAAGGGCGTCATCTGCGAGAAGTGCGGCGTCGAAGTGACTCTGGCACGCGTCCGGCGCGACCGCATGGGCCATATCGAGCTGGCGGCGCCCGTTGCTCACATCTGGTTCCTGAAATCTCTTCCGAGCCGTATCGGCCTTCTGCTCGACATGACTTTGAAGGATCTCGAGCGGATTCTTTATTTTGAATCCTATGTCGTGATCGATCCGGGTCTGTCTGCGCTCAAGGAGCGTCAGCTGCTGTCGGAAGAAGAGTACATTCGTGCCCAGGAAGAGTTCGGCGAAGATCACTTCACTGCTCTTATCGGTGCGGAAGCTATCCGCAAGATTTTGCAGGATCTCGATCTGGAGAAGGTCGCTGTCGACCTGCGCCACGAGATCGCGACAACCACGTCTGAATTGAAGCCGAAGAAGCTTTTGAAGCGCCTCAAGATTATTGAGGCATTCATGGAATCCGGCAACAAGCCGGAATGGATGATCCTGACGGTCGTGCCGGTTATTCCGCCGGATTTGCGTCCGCTCGTCCCGTTGGATGGCGGTCGCTTCGCGACATCAGATCTCAATGATCTCTATCGTCGTGTCATCAACCGTAACAACCGTCTGAAACGACTGATCGAGCTGCGTGCGCCGGATATCATTATCCGCAACGAGAAGCGCATGTTGCAAGAAGCGGTCGATGCGTTGTTCGATAACGGTCGCCGCGGCCGCGTCATCACGGGCGCTAACAAGCGTCCGTTGAAATCCCTTGCCGATATGCTCAAGGGCAAGCAGGGGCGGTTCCGCCAGAATCTGCTCGGCAAGCGCGTCGATTATTCAGGTCGTTCGGTCATCGTTGTCGGTCCCGAGCTCAAGCTGCATCAGTGCGGTCTGCCGAAGAAGATGGCTCTGGAACTTTTCAAGCCGTTCATTTACGCCAAGCTCGACGCCCGCGGCCTTTCGGCTACCGTCAAGCAGGCGAAAAAACTGGTTGAAAAGGAAAAACCGGAAGTCTGGGATATCCTCGACGAGGTCATCCGCGAACATCCGGTGATGCTCAATCGCGCTCCGACATTGCACCGCCTCGGGATTCAGGCATTTGAACCGATTCTGATCGAAGGTAAGGCTATTCAGCTTCACCCGTTGGTCTGCGCCGCGTTCAATGCCGACTTCGATGGTGACCAGATGGCCGTTCACGTGCCGCTGTCCCTCGAAGCGCAGCTCGAAGCCCGCGTGCTGATGATGTCCACCAACAACATCCTGCATCCGGCGAACGGCGCGCCGATTATCGTGCCGTCTCAGGATATCGTGCTTGGTCTGTATTATCTTTCTTTGATGACGGAGAACGAGCCGGGCGAGGGTAAGGCCTTTGCTGATATCGGAGAGCTCGAGCACGCTCTGGCCGAAAAGGTTATCTCGCTGCACAGCAAGATTCGTTATCGCTGGCAGGGCCGGAACGAAGACGGTTCCACCTATACCAAGATTTATGAGACCACTCCGGGTCGCGTGTTCCTTTCACGCGCTCTGCCTGACCATGCTGCTGTTGATTTCGAAGTCGTGAACAAGCTCATGACCAAGAAGGAAATCTCGGGCATGATCGACGCCGTCTACCGCAATTGCGGTCAGAAGGAATCGGTCATCTTCTGCGATCGCATCATGGCTCTCGGTTTCCACCACGCCTTCAAGGCAGGTATCTCGTTCGGCAAGGACGACATGGTTGTGCCTGAGAACAAGTGGGAAATCGTTGACGAAACGCGTGCGCTCGCCAAGGATTACGAGCAGCAATATCAGGATGGCCTCATCACCCAGGGTGAGAAGTACAACAAGGTCGTCGATGCGTGGGCCAAGTGCTCGGATCGGCTTGCCGGCGAGATGATGAATCGCATCTCCGCCGTCCAGCGCGACGAAAATGGTCGTCAGAAGCAGATCAACTCGATCTACATGATGTCCCATTCCGGCGCGCGTGGTTCTCCGGCCCAGATGAAACAGCTCGCAGCCATGCGCGGCCTGATGGCCAAGCCTTCCGGCGAGATCATCGAGAGCCCGATTATCTCGAACTTCAAAGAAGGCCTGGACGTGCTCGAGTACTTCAACTCGACCCACGGTGCCCGTAAGGGACTTGCCGATACCGCTTTGAAGACCGCGAACTCGGGATATCTCACCCGTCGTCTGGTGGATGTGGCGCAGGATGCCGTCATTCGCGAACGTGATTGCGGTAGCACCAACGGCATCAGCATGCGGGCCATCATTGATGCCGGTCAGGTTGTCGCCTCGTTGGTGTCGCGTGTTCTCGGCCGTACCGCTGCCGAAGACGTCGTGGCTCCGGACGGGACCGTCATCGTCCCAGCCGGTACGATGATCGAAGAACAGCATGTCGAGCCGATCACTGCTGCAAATATTCAGGAAATCAAGATCCGCTCGGTGCTGACCTGTGAGACCAGAAGCGGCGTGTGCGGCACTTGCTACGGGCGTGATCTTGCCCGCGGTACGCCGGTCAATATGGGTGAGGCAGTCGGTGTTATCGCTGCCCAGTCCATTGGTGAGCCAGGCACTCAGCTGACCATGCGCACCTTCCATATCGGTGGCGCAGCGCAGATTGCGGATCAGTCGTTCCTCGAAACCAATTTCGAAGGCTCGGTAAAAATCCGCAACCGTCATATCGCTCGTAACTCCGATGGCGATCTGATTGTCATGGGACGCAACGTGGCAGTGGTTATCTCTGGTCCTGACGGAACCGAGCGCGCAGTTCATCGCGTGCAATATGGTTCCCGCCTGAAGGTGGACGATGGTGATAAGGTCAAACGCGGCGCAAGAATTGCCGAGTGGGACCCCTATACACGCCCAATCGTCAGCGAGATCGACGGTGTCGTTGGCTACGAAGATCTGGTCGATGGTCAGTCGATGACTGAAACCACAGACGAGGCAACAGGTATCGCGAAGCGTATCGTGATTGACTGGCGTGGTTCTTCGCGTACGGCTGAGCTGCGTCCGGCGATGGTGATCCACGCCAAGGAAGGCAAGGTCGCAAAGCTGGCCCGTGGTGGTGATGCACGTTACCTCCTGCCGGTTGAGGCCATCCTCAATGTCGATCCGGGGACCCGGATTCAGGCTGGTGACATTCTTGCCCGTGTTTCGACCGAAAGCGCCAAGACACGTGACATCACCGGCGGTCTTCCGCGGGTGGCGGAGTTGTTCGAAGCGCGTCGTCCCAAGGATGCGGCGGTTATTGCCGAGAAGTCCGGTACCATCCAGTTCGGCCGCGACTACAAGAACAAGCGCCGTCTGTCACTGGCACCGCATGACGGCTCCGATACCGTTGAGTATCTGATCCCGAAGGGCAAGCATATCCACCTCCAGGATGGTGATGCCGTCGAGCTTGGCGATTTCATTGTCGATGGTAATCCCGCTCCGCATGACATCCTTGCAATCAAGGGTGTCGAAGAGCTGGCAGCCTATCTCGTCAACGAGATTCAGGAGGTTTATCGCCTGCAGGGTGTGAGCATCAACGACAAGCATATCGAGGTGATCGTTCGCCAGATGCTGCAGAAGATCGAAATCACCGATAGCGGCGACAGCGATCTGATCGCTGGTGACCAGATCGACCGGATGGAATTCCGTGAAATGAACGAGAAGCTTGTTGCCGAAGGCAAAAAGCCTATCGTCGGTTCACCGGTTCTGCTCGGAATCACGAAGGCATCGTTGCAGACACGATCCTTTATCTCGGCAGCATCGTTCCAGGAGACCACTCGCGTCCTCACCGAGGCGGCGGTCAACGGCAAGGTCGATACTCTTGAAGGCCTGAAGGAAAATGTCATCGTCGGCAGTCTGATCCCGGCTGGTACGGGCGCTATGGCTTCGCAGATCAAGGCTGTCGCGCAGCGTCGTGACGATCTGATTCTTGATCAGAAACGGGCTGACAGCCAACGGATCATCAGCGAGCTTCCACCTGCGGCTGAATGATTTGACCTGAATATCTTACTGAAAAGGCCGCCCTTTGAAAGGCGGCCTTTTTTATACTCGTAATTGGGCGAGCCGGGCTTTATGCATCAGCTGCGGGGCAGCGCTGTTAATGCCGTTACAAGCTGATCAAGTTCCGCTTCCTTCGTGTAGAGAGCGGGGGATACCCTGATACATTGTCCGTTTGCTACGCCGGTGCGCCTGACAGTCAGAACCCTGTGGCTGTCGCGTAGCGTGGCGACAATCGCGTCATTGTCACCTTTTGATCCTTTCCCTCTCATTCGGAACGAGGTGATACCCGCATGCATTGCAGGATCATCGGGCGTTAGAATCTCAATGCCTTGAATAGGGCGGATACGCTCCACCCAGTAGTTCCGGAGATAGCGCAGTCGACTCTCTTTGTTAGCTGCGCTGATGCTTTCATGCAGATCGATTGCTGTCGGGACTGTCAATGCTGCTGCAAAGTTCAGGGTGCCCGTATGTATCCGTGAGCGAATGTCTTCGCCCGGCCAATCTTCATCCGCGAGATGGGTATCGATGTCGCCCAACCGGTCTTTGCGGATATAGAAGAAACCGACACCAACCGGAGCGCCGATCCATTTGTGCAGATTGAAGCCTACAAAATCGGCATCGAGGTCCTTTACATTGAAGTCGATCTGTCCCCAGGAATGGGCAGCATCGATTATCACGTCAACGCCTCTCTCGCGCGCCATCCTGGCGATGTCACGAATTGGCATTACCAGGCCAGTTCTGTGAGACAGATGTGTCAACAACAGCAGTTTGGCTTTCGGTGTCTCGCTCAGAACCTTGCGATAGGTCTCCATGACGCTGCTTTTCGTGGCAGGTTCCGGTATCGCGAATGCCTTGACCTCGACACCGCGCCGGTCTTTCAGCCAGTTCATAGCATATTGCATGGAGTCATAGTCGAGGTCTGAGTAGAGAACGACATCGCCTTCCTTCAACCGGTTGTAGCCACCGATCAGGACCTGTAATGCTTCCGTTGCTCCCCGCGTCAGCGAGATTTCATCTGGGTCTGCGCCTACGGTTTTCGCGACACGCTGGCGTACGGCTTCAAAGTCTTTTGAGAAACTGCCACGCGCATAATATGTATTGTCACGGTTTACGCGTTCGGTATTCTCAACATAAGCCTGCAACACGGGGCGAGCCATGATGCCCCAATATCCATTCTCCAGGTTCGCAATGGAGCGATTAACCTCATAAAGGCCCTGAACCCAGCTCCAGTAATCCATGTCTGTCGGTTTAACCGATGCGTCCCGTTTCGGTGGCTGCCAATTTTCAAAAGCATATGCTTTCTTCTCAATGAGCAGACCGGCTGCACCCACTGCAGCGCCTAAAATGAGATTGCGACGTTTCATATCCGGTGTCATGGCATCACTTTCGTTCTGGTTCGACTGCCAGGGCTTAAAGCAGGTTGGTATTACAAGGATATGACGTGCGGCATGTCTTCTTTAGCGAGGCTCTTCAGCTGTCTTGCAAGTATGAAAAAGGCCCGCAACCGAAGGGTTACGAGCCACTTTTTAAATTTGTCTGCTCGAATTGGTGGTGTCACTAACGCACCAGGGCAGGGCGCTTACGGTCGAAGGTCCAGCCCGGGATCAGATATTGCATCGCAACCGCATCGTTGCGTGCTCCGGACGGCATTGCCTTGTAAAGTTCGTGAGCCTTGGCGACCTGGTCCATATCGATCTCGATGCCGAGCCCAGGCTTATCGGGAACTGCTATCTCGCCTCCGATGATCTTCAACGGTTCCTTTGTCAGGCGTTGGCCCTCCTGCCAGATCCAGTGAGTATCGATAGCCGTCGGCTTTCCGGGAGCCGCGGCGCCAACATGGGTGAACATCGCCAGTGAGACGTCGAAGTGATTATTGGAATGGCAGCCCCATGTCAGCCCCCACTCATCACATAACTGGGCAACGCGAACCGCCCCTGTCAATGTCCAGAAGTGAGGGTCGGCAAGGGGAATGTCGACAGCATTGAGCTGGACAGCATGGCACATCTCGCGCCAGTTGGTCGCAATCATGTTGGTTGCGACAGGCAGGCCTGTCGCCCTTTTGAACTCCGCCATCACCTCACGCCCGGAATAGCCTTGCTCAGCTCCACATGGATCCTCGGCATAGGTGAGAATTCCCTGCATGCCCTTGCACAGGCGAACGGCGTCTTCGAGAAGCCAGGCACCATTGGGATCGATCGTAATTCTGGCGTCTGGAAACCGCTTTGCCATCGCGGTAACGGTTTCAATTTCCTGCTCTCCGGGAAGAACGCCGCCCTTGAGTTTGAAATCCTTGAAGCCGTAAAGATCTTGAGTTGCTTCCGCCAACCGCACCACGGCGTGAGCCGTCATGGCTTCTTCATGGCGAAGACGATACCAGTCATGGGTCGGGTTCTGCGGGGGAGCTTCATAGGGAAGGTCAGTCTTGCTTCTATCGGCTATATAGAACAGATAACCAAGCACTGTAACCTTCTCTCTCTGCATACCATGTCCAAGAAGCTCGGCGACCGGTACATCCAGGAACTGGCCCATCAGGTCGAGAAGGGCGGCTTCCAGCGCTGCAACTGCATTGACCTTAAGTTCGAAAGTCCAGGCGCCTTTGCCGAATGTTTCGAAATCTGCCCCCTGATGCCCTTTGTGAACACGATGAACGATCCTGTTCAGCTTGGCGATTGGTTGCCCGATCACATGGTCCCTGGCGCTTTCTAACGCTTGGCGGATTACCTCTCCCCCGGGTGCTTCACCGACACCGGTATGCCCTGCGTTGTCTTTGAGAATCAAAATATTACGAGTGAAGTACGCGCCGTGTGCCCCACCGATATTCATGATCATGCTGTCATGGCCGGCAACGGGAATCACCTGCATGGCTGTAATGACCGGGGTGCCGAAGCCTGAAGTGATATGCATACTCATGTCATTCTCCGAAAAAAAATAGGAAAGGCAAATTCGAGATTCGCCGATGGAAAGATCAACAGATATCAGATGAAAATGATATACGCTTATCAAAAAAATGATATACGCATATCATGTGGCAATTTCCCGCAAGTTCAGATATCAAATCACGTGTAATCGAACCAATTGAGCTCAAAAGATGAAAGATCGACGGGATTTCAATAACGCTGTTGACTTTTGCCGACTCGGCTTATAGAACGACCTGACTTTCCAGCTGGCAGTAAGTGATCGCTTGTTGAAGCGCCTAGTTTCAACCCGTGCCGCTTAAACGCAGCTGATTTTCAGCACTGACTGGCTTTTGTCAGAATTGGGGCATGATCGCGGTGGGTTCGCCATCGTGATCCTCTGTAGGTGCACCGCGCAATGGCTTTTGCCTTGGCGCGGTTTCGCGTTTTGCGATCATTTGATCGTACGTGAAGCCTATGGAGTTGTATTGGCATGAATTTGGCCGCTTGGCGGCCGGTGGATAGAGGGCACAGGATGCCGACAATCTCTCAGCTGATCCGCAAGCCGCGGACGGCACAGAAGAGCCGGAACAAGGTTCCCGCGCTGGAAGCTTGCCCGCAGAAGCGGGGCGTTTGCACGCGCGTTTATACGACGACACCGAAGAAGCCAAACTCGGCCCTTCGTAAAGTTGCCAAGGTTCGCTTGACCAATGGCTTCGAGGTCATCGGATATATCCCAGGTGAAGGACATAACCTTCAAGAGCACTCGGTCGTGATGATCCGTGGTGGTCGCGTGAAGGATTTGCCGGGTGTTCGTTATCATATCCTGCGCGGTGTTCTTGACACCCAGGGCGTGAAGAACCGTAAGCAGCGTCGTTCTAAGTATGGCGCGAAGCGGCCGAAATAAGTCGCTCTTTTTTTATTGGATTTGACGGAGCTGGCACATGTCTCGCCGCCACAGCGCTGAAAAGCGTGAAATTATTCCGGATCCCAAATACGGCGATATCGTCGTTACCAAGTTCATGAACTCGGTGATGTATGATGGTAAGAAATCCGTAGCGGAATCTATCGTATATGGTGCTTTCGATATCATCGAGAGCCGTGCGAAAACTAATCCGCTTGAGGTTTTCAAGCAGGCGCTAGAGAACGTCGCTCCGGCGATCGAGGTTCGTTCCCGTCGCGTTGGTGGTGCGACCTATCAGGTTCCGGTCGAGGTTCGCGCCGAGCGTCGTCAGGCTCTGGCTATCCGTTGGCTCATTCAGGCGGCGCGCAACCGCAGTGACAAGACGATGGTTGATCGTCTGTCGGCCGAGTTGCTTGATGCATCGAACAGCCGCGGTAGTGCCGTGAAGAAGCGGGAAGATACGCACAGGATGGCTGAAGCCAACCGCGCATTCTCCCATTATCGCTGGTAATGGCCAGGAACCGAGACGGAGTGACAGGCTATGCCACGCACGCATGCCATTGAAGACTACCGCAATTTCGGCATCATGGCTCACATTGATGCGGGAAAGACGACCACCACCGAGCGTATTCTTTACTACACGGGCAAGTTGCACCGGGTAGGCGAGGTGCACGAGGGCGCTGCGACCATGGATTTCATGACGCAGGAGCAGGAGCGCGGTATTACGATTACTTCGGCTGCGACCACATGCTTCTGGCGTGGTAAGCGGTTGAATATCATTGACACCCCCGGCCACGTTGACTTCACGATTGAGGTTGAGCGTTCGTTGCGCGTGCTTGACGGCGCCGTCTGTGTGCTTGATGGCAACCAGGGTGTTGAGCCTCAGACCGAAACCGTCTGGCGTCAGGCTGATAAATATGACGTTCCGCGCGTCGTGTTCGTTAACAAGATGGACAAGACAGGCGCTGACTTCTTCCGTTGCGTCGAGATGATTGTCGAGCGTGTCGCTGGCAAGCCGGTGTGTCTGCAACTGCCAATCGGTTCCGAGAACCTTTTCAAAGGCGTTATCGACCTTGTGACGATGAAGGCCTTTGTCTGGGATAACGAAGAAATCGGTGCTGACTACGTCGTGAAGGACATTCCCTCCGACCTGGCTGATCAGGCTGCGGAGTATCGCACGAAGCTGGTCGAGGCTTGTGTCGAGCTTGATGATGAAGCGATGGCTGCGTATCTTGAGGGTGTCGAGCCTGACGAAGCTAGCCTGCGTCGTTTGATCCGTCTCGCCGTCCAGTTACGCGCTTTCCATCCGGTGCTGTGCGGTACCGCCTTCAAGAACAAGGGTGTACAGCCGCTTCTTGATGCGGTCGTTGATTATCTGCCGTCTCCTGCTGATCGCGGTGAGATCAAGTGCATTGATTTCAAGACCGAGGAAGAGACCGTTCGTCATCCGAACGACGAAGATCCGTTTGCGATGCTTGCATTCAAGATCATGGACGATCCGTTTGTTGGTACGATTACATTCTGCCGTGTTTACTCCGGCAAGATTGAATCCGGTACGTCGATCCTCAACTCGACACGTGACAAGCGTGAACGGGTTGGTCGTATGTTGCTAATGCATGCGAATAACCGTGAAGACATCAAGGAAGCTTTTGCGGGTGACATCGTCGCTCTGGCCAGCTTGAAGGATGTTCGTACTGGTGAAACTCTTTGCGACTTGGCAAAGCCGGTTATTCTGGAGCGCATGGAATTCCCCGAGCCGGTCATTGAGATCGCCATCGAGCCGAAGTCCAAGGCGGATCAGGAAAAGCTTGGTCTCGCACTTGCCAAGTTGGCCAATGAAGACCCGTCCTTCCGGGTGTCTACTGATCAGGAATCTGGTCAGACCATTCTGAGGGGCATGGGTGAGCTTCACCTCGATATCAAGGTCGATATCCTGCGTCGTACCTACAAGGTTGATGCTAATGTCGGCGCGCCGCAGGTTGCTTATCGTGAGAAGATCACGAAGCGTGTTGAAATTGATTACACGCATAAGAAGCAGTCTGGTGGTACGGGGCAGTTTGCCCGGGTCAAGCTCATCGTTGAGCCGAATGAGCCAGGTGCCGGTTATCAGTTCGAAAGCCAGATCGTTGGTGGTGCTGTTCCGAAGGAATACATCCCCGGCGTTGAAAAGGGCCTTTTGAGCGTTCTCGGTGCAGGCGTGCTCGCCGGCTTCCCGGTCGTTGACATGAAGGTGACGCTGATTGACGGCGCTTATCACGAAGTCGACTCTTCAGCTCTGGCCTTCGAAATTGCTGCTCGTGCAGCTCTTCGCGAAGCTCTGCAGAAGGGTAATTCGGTTCTTCTCGAGCCGGTGATGAAGGTCGAAGCGGTGACGCCGGAAGATTATACCGGCAGCGTTATCGGTGATCTGAATTCCCGTCGTGGGCAGATTCAGGGGCAGGACATGCGCGGCAATGCCGTTATCGTCAACGCCATGGTGCCGCTGGCCAATATGTTTGGTTATGTGAACACTCTGCGTTCCATGTCTCAGGGACGCGCGAACTTCACGATGCAGTTCGACCATTATGAACAAGTGCCGTCACATGTGGCGGCCGAGGTTCAGGCGAAATTCGCCTGAACCTGATACAACCCTTTACGATTAACTGGCTTTAAACAGAAACAGGTGCTGCTATGGCCAAGGAAAAGTTTGCGCGGACGAAGCCGCACTGCAACATAGGAACGATCGGTCACGTTGATCATGGCAAGACGTCATTGACGGCTGCGATCACGAAGGTTCTGGCAGAGGCTGGAGGG
>Ga0153996_1000288_pt1 | contig 23245 bp, 16 predicted proteins | sample TSNC080MetaG_FD_104728 | JGI IMG/M metagenome (GOLD analysis project Ga0153996, IMG submission 104728) | Attine ant fungus gardens microbial communities from North Carolina, USA - TSNC080 MetaG | ecosystem: Host-associated > Fungi > Mycelium > Unclassified | place: USA: North Carolina, Lumber...
AGGTGTTACATTGTTTGCAGGGTGTAACAATCTGAAAGGCACTCATGATGAAAATCATTTTACTGTTGCTACTGAGCTGGCTAAAAACGACGTATTCCTGCTTGCAACTGGTTGTGCTGCGCAGGCATTTGCCAAAGAAGGACTGCTCAATAGTGATGGTGTTAAAAAGCATGCGGGCGAAGGCCTTAAAAAGTTCCACGCTCGTCTCAACGCGGCTGCCGGTTTAACTGCTGAACTGCCGTTGGTCTTCCATATGGGTTCGTGTGTTGATAACAGCCGTGGCCAAGATTTTGCTAACTTGATGGCTAAAGAAATGGGTCTGGAAAACCGTGATATTCCTTATGTCGCATCTGCTCCTGAGGCTATGTCTGAGAAAGCTGTAGCTATCGGCTCCTGGAACGTGGCTCTTGGTAATCCTGTACATGTAGGTGTTGTCGCTCCGACTGTTGGCAGCACTCTTGTTAATGATGTTGTTACCAAAATTGCTGAAGACGTATTTGGCGGCTTCTTCTTCTGGGAAACAGATCCGCTTAAAGCTTCTGCCAGAATTGTAGATATTCTTGAAGAGCGCAACTGGAAGAATGCGATGCGTAAAAAGGCTGCTCAAGCTCAGGAAGCTAACTAGCAATAACTTTCTGAACAAAATTTTATAGTAACCCATTTTAGATATTAGAAAATGACTCTATGAAGGAGGACAAAAATAATATGTCTAAGGAGCTTTTTAAGGGCGCCTACGAAGGTGCTGTAACAGCCACCAGCTATGCGGAAATTCTCTTGGCTAAAGCCATCAAAGATTTCGGGGCCGATACCCCTGTTAAATACCCGGAAACAGCTTACAGATTGCCGGTAATCACTTCACTGAGCGGTGAAGAAGTAAATACAATCGGTGATCTCGCCCCTATTCTCAACCGTATTCGTACTACTAACATCAGAGAAGAGCTTACTTTTGAAAATGCTAAATTAAACGGGGAAGCAACCCTTTATGCCGCTGAGATTATCGAAGCGCTGCGTTATCTAAATGGCGCTAAGCCTGATAAATTTCCCTACACCGGCTTTATTGCCGACCCCGTAATTCGTAAATTTGGTGTACCGCTGGTTGACGGCACTATCCCGGGTGTTGCCGTTATCGTCGGCAAAGGCAAAGACAGCAAATCTACGGCAAAACTAGTTAAAGAACTTCAGGGCAAAGGGATCATGATCTTTTTGGCCAACGAAGTTATTGAACAATGTATTGAAGAGAATGTAAAAATCGGTATTGATTTTATTACATTCCCATTAGGTAACTTTACTCAAGTTATTCATGCCGTAAACTTTGCCTTCCGTGCCGGTCTTGCCTTCGGAGGCATTCCTGCCGGTCAGCGTGAGCGGGCTATCGAATATCAGGCAAAGCGTGTACTTGCATTCGTTATTCAACTTGGACCGAACGATATCGTTAAATTTGCTGCGGAGTTCGGCGCCATCTTTATGGGCTTTCCGGTCGTTACCGACCAGCCTGTAGCTGAAGAAATTCCTGACTGGTATCAATCTGAGCCTGATTATGACAAAATAGGCAAACTTGGCTTAGAAATACGCGGCGTTAAAATCAAAATCGTTGATATTCCCGTGCCAATTACTGTCGGTCCTGCTTTTGAAGGCGAAACAATTCGTAAAAAAGATGCCCATGTTGAATTTGGTGGTGGCCGCTCTACCGGCTTCGAGCTTGTTCGGATGTGTGAAGCTGATGAAGTTGAAGACGGCAAAATCCAGGTTATCGGACCTGAAATCGACGAAATGGCCGAAGGCAGCGTTTATCCGCTCGGCATTATGGTCGATATCTTTGGCCGCAAAATGCAGGAAGACTTTGAAGGCGTACTTGAGCGCCGCGTCCACTACTTCACCAACTACGGCGAAGGCCTGTGGCACGTTGCTCAGCGCGATATGTCTTGGGTTCGTATCAGTAAAGGTGCAAAGGCTGCCGGTTTCAAGATCAAAGATATCGGCGAAATTCTTATTGCCAAATATAAATCTGACTACCCTGCCATCGTTGACCGCGTTCAAGTTACGCTCATCACCGATAACGATGTTGTTGAAGAAAATATTAAAATTGCCCGTGAAAAATATCGGGCTCGTGATGCCCGCCTCAAAGGCCTTACCGACGAAACTGTCGATACATTTTACTCCTGTACACTCTGTCAGTCGTTCGCACCTAACCATGTGTGCATCGTATCGCCTGAACGCGTAGGTTTGTGCGGCGCTGTCAGCTGGCTCGATGCCCGGGCCTCTAATGAGATTACCCCAACCGGACCTAACCAGCCGATTGAAAAAGGGGTATGTCTTGATGAAGAAAAAGGCATGTGGAAAAACATGAACGACTTTTTGTATGCGGCCTCCAACCGCACACTTGAAGAAGTAAACCTCTATACACTTATGGACCGTCCAATGACTTCTTGCGGCTGTTTTGAGGCCATCATGGCGATTCTGCCGATGTGTAACGGTATTATGATTACTACCCGTGAACATAGCGGCGATACTCCTTGCGGCATGACCTTCTCAACGTTGGCCGGCACTTGCGGCGGAGGTGTTCAAACTCCTGGCTTCATGGGCATTGGCCGTACTTATATCACCAGTTCCAAATTTATCCCGGCTGACGGCGGCCTTGGCCGCATCGTCTGGATGCCGAAGGAACTAAAAGAATATCTCGGTCAAGATCTTGTTGATGCTGCTGTAGCCAGAGGCCTTGGCGCTGATTTTGTTGAAAAGATTGCCGATGAGACAGTAGGTATCACTGAAGAGGAAATTCTGCCGTTCCTTGAGGAAAAACAGCATCCGGCGCTCACGATGGATTCGCTGTTTTAAATTGTTCGCAGTGATGTAGCTGCAAGAAAGAATACGGGACACATCTTGCGACCCAATATGCATAGCAAACAGATGTGTCCCGGTTCTCATATATTTCCATGCTTATATTCGAAAGGAGAAGAGAAAATGGCATTAACTGGTTTGGATATCTTTAAACAACTACCTAAAACAAACTGTAAAGATTGTGGTTCAGCTACTTGCTTAGCCTTTGCAATGGCAATGGCTAACGGTAAGGCATCGCTCGACATGTGTCCTCATGCATCGGAGGCGGCGAAAGAAAATTTAGGGGCCGCTACCGCACCGCCTGTTCGTACTGTAAAAGTAGGTGTGGGTGAGCAAGAAGTCGTAATGGGTGACGAAACCGTTCTCTATCGCCATGACAAAACATTCTATCATCCTACCGCTTTTGCTATACAAATTTCTGATACTTTGTCCGGCGCCGAGTTAGACGCTAAGATTGCCAAAATTAATGATCTAGTCATGGAGCGTGTCGGACAAAAAATAGCTATCGACATGGTTGCGGTTACAAATTGCTCTGGTAATGCTGCTACATTTAAAGCTGCTGTTGAAACGATCGGCGCTAAAGCCAACTTTGCGCTGATGCTAGTTAGCCAAGATGCTGCTGCTCTTGAAGACGCTCTGCCGGGAGTGGCTGCAAAAAAACCGTTGATTTATGCTGCTACCGCTGAAAATTGGGAAAAAGTTGTTGCGCTGGCCAAAGCAAATAATTGCCCTGTAGTCGTAAAAGGCAATGGCCTTGACGATACTGCCGCTTTAGTCGAAAAGGTTGCGGCTGAGTACAAAGAGCTTGTTATTGATTTTGGCAATAAGCAACAAGCCAAAACATTGGCCGAAATGGTGAATGCTCGTCGTCTGGCAATCAAGAAGAAATTCCGCCCCTTCGGTTACCCGATGCTCGCCTGTACGGTAGCTGCTGATGCGCAAGAGGAAATTGTTGAAGCTGCTACTTATGTAGCAAAGTATGCCAGTATCGTTTGTCTCAAAACTGATGACAAAGCTCAATTACTGCCCTTAATGGCATGGCGCATGAATATTTATACAGATCCACAAAAGCCAATGGCTGTTGATGCTAAGGTATACGAAATTGGTGAGGTTGGTCCCGACGTTCCTGTCTATATTTGCACTAACTTTGCTCTTACATATTTTGCCGTTGAAGGTGAAGTAATAGGCAGCAAAATTCCCGGATACATCGTCGCTGTTGACACTGACGGCGCTTCAGTTCTTACTGCCTGGGCGGCAGGCAAGTTTGTTGCCGAGCCGATCGCCGATTTTGTTAAAGCGACCGGCATTATGGACAAAGTCAACCATAACAATATTGTTATCCCCGGGTATGTTGCTATTATTAGCGGCAAACTGAAAGAAAAATCCGGACTTGATGTAATCGTTGGACCGCAGGAAGCAGCTGGTATTCCGGCTTTCGCCAAAGCTCGTTACCCAGAGCTCATGAAGTAATTGCTAGATTTGCTTCTATAGGAACTACAGCCTTGGCCAGTGGAATCAGGAGGGTGATTTAGGATGAGTAAAAAGTTCGTAACATTTCTTCCCACTGGAGCTAAGATCGAGGTAGAGTCAGGAACTGATTTGCTTACGGCCGCAGGCAAAGCCGATATTGAAATCAAAGCGCCCTGTGGTGGTGATGGTACATGCGGTAAATGCGTTGTCCAGATTAAAATTGGCGCAGGTAAAGCAAAAAGAGACAGCCATTTGGCAGCAAAGCTTGCGGAGCAAGGACTCAATTTAGCCTGCCAGATATTAGTTCAGGATGAGGATATGGTAGTAGAGATACCAAAATCTTCTGCTATGAGCAAGCACCAGGTACTTGTTGATTGCAATCAGTCGGGTGAGGGAATTACCGAAGATCCGCTTTATGGCTATGATTTAAACCCGCTTTGCCGACAGATTAGACTGACTTTGCCTGCAGCTAACCTGCAGGATAACCGCGATGACCTTAACCGGCTGACGATGGCTCTCAGGAAAGAAACTAAATGTACGGACTTTAGTATATCTCTCTCTATCATTCGCGATTTGGGAGAAATCCTCAGGGCTGACAATTTCAAAGTAACTGTACTGTTATCCGAGATTGGCGACAAGGCCGAAGTAATGGCGGTTGAGTCAGGTCATAGTCATCAGCCGTTATACGGTATGGCGGTTGATATCGGTACTACTACTGTAGTTGCATACCTCCTCGATCTGGAGAAAGGTAGAGTTGTCGATACTGCCGGGACCCATAATCGTCAGGCGCGCTTTGGCGATGATGTCATAAGCCGGATCATCTATGCCGTTGATGAACCTGATGGCTTGAAAACGATTCATCAAAGTATTATTGATACTATCAACGCTTTGATTACCGACTTGCTTGTTAAACAAAGCATTAAAGAAACAGATATACGTGTTATCATGACGGCCGGCAATACAGCCATGGCGCATTTGTTCCTGGGCATTAACCCCAAATTTATCCGCCTAGAGCCATATATTCCGACTGCAAACTTCTACCCGGCTGTTAGAGCGCAGCAATTAGGGTTAAGGGTTAATGATGACGCGCTGGTCTTTAGCTATCCGTCGGTCGCTAGTTATGTTGGCGGTGATATCGTTTCCGGTACGCTATTTACCGATATGGGCAATGCCGAGGCGCCGATTGCTCTGTTAATTGATATCGGTACAAATGGTGAAATGGTGTTAGGCGCCGGCGATTGGCTTGTTACTTGTTCCTGCTCGGCAGGTCCCGCCTTTGAAGGATCAGGGATAACATTTGGCATGCGGGCTATGGATGGTGCAATTGAACGACTGGAAATAGATGCTGAAACGTATGAAATATCCTATACTACTATCAACAACGGCAAAGCTATCGGTATTTGTGGTTCAGGTCTTATTGACTGCTTGGCTAAACTCAGACAGACCGGTATAATTGACCGAGCCGGCAAATTGCAGACTTCTCTGCCGACTGAGCGGTTGCGTGTTGGCGAGGCCGGACCGGAATTTGTCCTAGTTTGGCAGCAAGACACAGACCTTGACTGTGATATTATCATCAGTGAAGCCGACATCAAAAATCTGCTTAGAGCCAAAGGGGCGGTGTTTGCCGGCATCCGTACCCTGTTAAATGTAGTTGGCTTTGAGCTTGACAGTATTGAACACATTTATGTGGCCGGCGGGTTTGGCAACTATCTCAACATTCCGGATGCGATAGCCATTGGTCTGCTGCCTGATATACCGATTGAAAAATACAAGTATGTGGGCAATACTTCGGCCAAAGGCGCCTGTATGGCGCTGTTGTCACAGCAAGCCTGGGCGGAGGCCAACAATCTGGCAGGCAAAATAACTTATATTGAATTATCGGTCGGAAACTTATTTATGGATGAATTTGTCTCCTCCTTGTTTATTCCACATACTGATTTGACGTTATTTCCCAATGTCGGTCTTTGAGTAATATTAAAGATGTAGACTTGGGTGTATTGAAAGGAGTTTTACGTTTATGGCAAAACAAATAGCAGTGGCAGGTAAAGGCGGTACTGGTAAAACATCGTTTGCCGCATTACTAATCAGGTATCTGGTGAAAAACAATAAAGGCTCCATTTTGGCTGTTGATGCAGATGCCAACGCCAATTTGAATGAAGCACTGGGGATGGAAGTAGAACAAACTATATCCGAACTAATCACCAGTACTAAAAACCCAAAAAGCATTCCTGCCGGTATGACCCAGGAAACTTATATTGAATATAAACTCCAATCGTCATTAGTCGAATCAGATGATGTTGATATGCTGGTGATGGGTGGACCTGAAGGACCAGGCTGCTATTGCTTCCCTAATAATCTCCTACGGGGTTATATGGATAAGCTTGGAAAGAACTATAGCTATGTACTTATGGACAACGAAGCCGGTTTAGAACATATCAGCCGCCGGGTGACACAAGATATTGATTATATGTTTATCGTCAGCGATGCTTCAGCTCGCAGCATTCGTTCGGCCGGTCGTGTACGGCAGCTTGTCGATACCTTGAAAAGTGCGGTAAAGAATATTTATCTAATTGTTACCAAAACTCAAAATGATGAGGACATCGCCGCTTTGCAAGGCGAAATTGATAAAACCGGTTTGGAACTAATCGGCGTAATTCCTTACGACCCTCAGGTAGCTAAATTTGACTTATTAAATCAACCGCTGTTTGACTTGCCTGATAGTTCGGCGGCCGTACAAGCGGTCAACGCAATTTGTAAAAAAGTAGAAGTCTAAAAGTTTGGAAGGAGCGTAACTATGGCAACTAATATACTGAAAGAAAGATATTCAAGCAAGATTAACACCGTTACCCTTGGCGCCACTAAAGAAGAGGGCGGCACTCGCACAAGTACTGTAACTGTTGGCGGCGATTCCACCATGCCATTTCTTCATTTTGAAGGCGATATGCCCTTAAAAGCTGTTGTTGCGATGGAAGTTCAGGATATCAAGCCCTCATGGCATCCGTTGTTACATCAAGTATATGATTCGGTCATGGACTGCCCTGTGGCTTGGGCGAAAAAAGTTGTTGAATTAGGTGCTGACCTTGTTTACTTGAAGCTGGCCGGTGCTCATCCTGATGAAGGCAATAAGAGCCCGGAAGAGTGCGCCAAAATTGTAAAAGATGTATTGGCCGCTGTAGGCGTGCCGTTGATCGTAGTTGGTTGTGGCGATGCTGAAAAAGATAACGCCGTTCTCCCTGTTGTTGCCGAAGCCGCTGCCGGTGAAAACCTGCTGATCGGTTTAGCTGAGCAAGACAACTATAAATCTGTTGCGGCCGCCGCCATGGTTCATAAGCACAAGGTTCTGGCGCAGAGCCCGCTTGATATCAACATCTGCAAGCAGCTTAACATCCTGATCTCGGAGCTTGGCATGTCTGCCGAGAACGTAATCATCGATCCCAGTACCGCAGCTCTTGGTTACGGTATTGAATATACCTACTCTATCCTTGAACGCGGCCGCATGGGCGCGCTCCAAGGCGATAAAATGTTGTCCCAGCCCGTAATTTGCCAAGTTGGTTACGAGGCATGGCGCGCCAAAGAAGCTGTTGCTTCTGAAGCTGATTTCCCTCAATGGGGCAGCCAGGCAGAGCGTGCTGTGTTGTGGGAAGCGATGACGGCTGCCGGTCTGCTCCAAGGCGGCGCGCATATAATGGTTCTTCGCCATCCGGACGCTGTACGTCTGTTCAAGAAAAATGTCGAAGAATTAATGGTTAAGCCGGAAATTTAATTAACACTTTGAATGTAAGAATTACCCTAAAATAATTAAAAATACGAGGAGGATTACTAATGCTTATTATTGGTGAGAGAATTAATGGAATGTTTAAGGACATCGGTGCGGCCATCCGGGAGCATGACCCTAAGCCCCTTATCGAATGGGCGGCTAAACAAAAAGAGGGCGGCGCTCACTATCTTGACGTAAATACCGGACCTAATTCCGAAGACCAAACGGTCGATCTTCCTTGGATGATTAACGTATTAAAAGATGTCACCGATCTGCCGCTGGCCATCGATACTACCGATTATGACGCCATGGAAGCTGCTCTTATCACTTATGGCAAACCGGGCGCACTAATTAACTCTATTGGTTGTGAACAGGAAAAAATTGATCGAGTGTTCCCGATGGCTGCTAAATACCAAGCTGACGTTGTCTGCCTGTGCATCAATAAAGTCGGTATTCCCAAGAGCGCTGACGACCGTGTTGCTATGGCCATGGAATTCGTTGCTAATGCCGAAGCCTACGGCCTGCAGCCGGATAATCTTTTTATCGATCCGATCATTCTGCCTGTTAACGTAGCGCAAGAGCATGCTGTTGAAGCGATGGAAACGATTCGCCAAATTAAGATGATTTCTAATCCTCCCCCCAAGACGACTGTTGGTTTGTCCAACATTTCTCAGAAGAGCCCGAACCGTCCGATTATCAACCGTACTTTTGCCGTAATGGCTATGGCTGCCGGACTTGACTCGGCTATCTGCGACGCTAATGATGATGAGCTTGTTGATTCTATTGCTACAGCTCGCGTTATTCTGAATAAAGACATTTACTGCGACTCCTACGCTAAGGTGTTCAGACAGCGGTAATACCGCCGGTTTTACGCCAGGAAAGGAGGTCATGATGCCAACGGTGAACAAACTCGCTACAGAAAATAACGCTTTCTGCCAGGAAATCATGGATAAGTCTCACCAGCCCATCACTTCATGCTATCATTGCATGAAGTGTGCTGGTGGCTGTCCGATAAACTTTGCCATGGAACATAACAATTACGAGATACTGCGCATAATCCAGCTGGGAGAAAAGGATAAAGTCTTTAAGTCCAATACTCCGTGGCTTTGTGTCGGCTGTAAAACTTGTGCAGTGCGCTGTCCGAACGGAATTGATACTTCTAAGGTTATGGACACTATTAAGATGGAGACTATAGCTGAAAATAAAATTCCGGCCAGCCATTACAACATTAAGTTGTTCTACGAATTGTTTCTTGATTGTATGAAAGGGTTTCCGATTATCGGCGGCGAAGGACGGAGCTATGAGCTTGGACTGATGGGACTTTACAAACTGTGTACAGGGACATATTTGGCAGAGATGGAACTCGGCAAAGAAATGACAAAGCGGGGCAAGATGCCATTCTTGCCGCATAATGCTCTTAAACGGCGGAAGGGAGAAATCAAGAAAATATTCCAAGTCGCAAAGGAGAAAAGGGCGCGATGAAACTAAGCTATTATCCAGGCTGTTCACTTCACTCCACCGCAGCCGAGTACAATATGGCTACCGAAGCCGTATTTGCCTCATTCGGGGTGGAGCTGGTTGAACTCCCCGAATGGAATTGCTGTGGAGCTACTGCCGGTCACTCTACTGACAAATTTCTTGCACTTGCCCTGCCGCTTAGGAATCTTGTCATTGCTGAAGCCGAACAGCAATCAGAACTCGTTCTGCCGTGCGCCGCCTGCTATAATCTTATAAAAGGCGCCGATCATTATTGCCGTCAAGGGACTCCGGAGGCAAATGACGCCAACGAAGAACTAAAAAGCATAATGGGCTCGTCCTATAACTGTACCGTCAATGTTACGCATCCGCTGGAAGTTATCATGAAAAAAGAGTATGTGGGCAAGGTTAGCGAGATGCTGAAGAAGCCTCTAAGCGGTCTTAAACTTGCTCCCTACTACGGTTGTCTGCTGACACGGCCTACTTATGTGGCCTTTGACGACATCGAGCAGCCTAAGGCGATGGATGAACTGATGAAGTTGGCCGGAGCTGACGTAAGACGGTGGTCGTATAAAACCGACTGCTGTGGCGGCAGCCTTACGGTGCCGCGTGTTGATATCGTTTACGAGATAACTAAAAACTTGATAACTGCTGCTCAGCGAGCAGGCGCCGACGCTGTCGTAACAGCATGTCCATTATGTCAAATGACTTTAGATACAAGGCAGAAAGAAATTGACAAACCGATACCAATCTTTTTCTTCACTGAATTGCTGGGGATTAGTTTCGGACATCCTGAAGCAAAGAAATGGATGAAGAAACATATCGTTGATCCTATACCGCTTTTGACATCATTGTCCTTAGTGTAACCATAAGAGAAACCGGCAGAACTATTATATAGCTATGTCCGGTTTCTCTAGTTATACAATTAAAGTGCAATGATGGTGGAAAAAGATATTTTAGCGAAAGGCAGTGAGAGCCATGCAAAAGGATGTGCTCGTTATTGGCGGTGGCATTGCCGGTCTGCAAGCGGCTCTGGAATTAGCCGGGGCAGGATACCCCGTTCATCTAATTACAGATGAAGCAAATCTTGGCGGAAAACTAATAGATTCTTCAGAACAAAACGGTCAAACCGCATGCGTCTGGGGTGATCAGGTCAATATTTCCGCTTTGTATTTAGGTGGTAATCTCCATGCATCCGGTACGGTATTGGGGTCGCTCATTATCCGCGCCTGCAACAATCCGCTTGTTCATGTTTACACCAGCAGCAAGCTGGTCGAGTTACAGGGGGATGTAGGCCAGTTCCAGGCTACTATCAGCGATGTCTTAGCTAGCAAGCGCACCCAAAACCTTGATGTCGGAGCAGTTATTCTAGCAGCCGGTTTCAGTATGTATGACGTCTCCCCAAAAGGCGAATACGGCTATGGTTACTACAAAAATGTTATGACCAGCTTGGAGTTTGAGCATTTGCTATCTGCAAGCCGGTATCAATCAGACTGCATCAGACGTCCGTCAGATGGAAAATGTGCGGAAAAAATTGCTTTCATACAGTGTGTAGGTTCCCGGGATATCGTGTCCAATGGGGAATACTGTTCGGCTATTTGCTGTATGTTTACTGCCAAGGAGGCCATATTAGCCAAAGAATTTTCCCCAAAAACCGATGTCACTGTATTTTATCTAGACTTAAGAGCATGCGGCAAGAATTTTGATGTTTTTTTAGCACGTGCGCAGGAATTAGGTGCTAACTATGTACGCACCATGGTTTCGGAAGTTAAAGAAGACCCGGTAACTGAAAAAATATCAATTAATTATGCTGCCGCCTGCAAACCTGTCAAGGAAGAATTTGATCTGGTCGTACTCGCGGCAGGTATCCGTCCGTCTACGCGTTTACAAGAAACTGCCGAAATCCTGCAAATTCCTCTTAATGAATTTGGCTTCGTCCAAGTAGATCCTTTAGAACCGGTTCAGACCACCCGGCCAGGCATTTTCTCAATTGGTGGCAGCCAGGGACCTCTTGACGTTCCGGAGACTATGTCGCTGGCGAGTGCGGCTGCGGCTGCCACCACGCAAGCACTCGGCAAGTCTGAAGGTCACCCTGGCCGTAAGCCGTCTGCTGAACGTGATATTAGCCAGGAACCGATGCGGGTTGGCGTGTTCGTCTGCAAGAGCGGTCTGGCTGCTATGGGGGCTGACGCTGCTGCTGTCGCCGCGGCCGCTAACAGTCAGCCGGATGTAACGATCGTTGAATGTGAGCAAGCCGTCTGTCAGCCTAAAGCGATTGCCAATATGCAGAAGCTAATTGCTGTGCAAGGACTCAATCGGATTGTCGTTGCTCCTTGCGCTTTAAAACATAACCTTAACCTGTTCCAGGAAACAGCCCAGGCTGCAGGTCTTAACCGGATGCTTGTTGAAATGACGGTAGTGCCTGCTAAGTCATGGGCCGGCAATGCGGATAAGGCCACCAAAGCAGCTATTGCGGCAATTGTTCGTGCTGTCACTGATGTAAAGGCGTACAAGCCGCTTAGATGGCATGCTGAGCCTGTTATTTCCCGGGCTCTCGTCGTTGGCGGCGGCATCACCGGAATGACAACGGCGTTGGCTTTGTCTGATCGCGGTTTTGACTGTACGCTTGTAGAAAAATCTGCTGTACTTGGCGGCTATGTACGTCAAGTTGCTGCCAGCTTAGAAACACAGAACGTTAAGCAGACTGCTGCCGACCTTACACTAAAGGTGCAAAGCAATGACAAGATTACAATTTTGCTTAATGCCGACATTATTAATTTTAGTGGACGGCAAGGTCATTTTACTACTACTGTTGCCACCGGTCAGGGAGAGGCTAAGACGACTGAAAAGGTGGAGCATGGTGTAGTCATTTTGGCTACCGGTACTACTGATTACCTTCCAACAGAGTATCTATACGGTCAGGACGAGCGTGTTATTACCGGCGCCGAGGCTATGCACCGGCTGGTAGATGGGCGTTTACCGGTTCAAGGCGAGGCTACTTATGTATTTGTGCAATGTGTGGGGTCTCGTAATGAGGAGAATAAATACTGCAGCCGCACTTGTTGTGGGGAGACAATATACGCTGCTTCTAAGATTAAAGAGCAAAATCCGGCAGCCAGAGTATATGTATTGTCACGGGATATCCGCACTCCCGGTTATCTTGAACTGAAATATCGTGACGCCCGCAGGGCTGGAGTCATTTTTGTGCACTATGACGAAGCCGATAAACCGGTGCTTGTAAAAGATAACGCCGGTAAGCTGGCGATGACGGTAGCTGATCCGCAGTCAGGCCTGACACTGGATTTAAAACCGGACCAAGTTGTGTTGGCTGTTGCTCAGACAGCATCACAGGCAGCAAAAGAATTGGCCAATTTGTTTAAGATTCAGGTCAATTCGGATGGCTTTTTGTCAGAGACTCATTCCAATTTTGGCACAATCGCCTTCCCTGGCGGCGGTATTTTTATCGCTGGTGCGGCTCATGGACCTAAGTCGGTTGTTGACTGTCTGACACAGGCCAAAGGTGTCGCCGGTCGTGCAGCCCGTATTTTGGCTCAGCCTGTCCTGAGAATGGGCGGTATGGTAGCCGAAGTAGAGTGGGAAAAATGCGCAGCTTGCCTGACTTGTGTACGGACATGTCCGTACACAATTGTGCAAATCACCCGTGACAAGAAGGAAATGGGCGCTGCCTATATTCCGCCTGCTGATTGTCGTGGATGTGGGATGTGCGCATCTGAATGTCCGAATAAGGCCATTTTTGTTCATCATTATCAGGACGATGAGGTACTTGCCAGAGTTGAGACTGCGTTGACGGAGGTGGGGGTAGCAAATGAGTGATGTTAAAATAGTCGGGTTTGTCTGCCGTTTGTGCGCGTTAGTTAGCTCTGACCTAGGCCCCCCGGCCGATGTTAACGTAAAAATTGAGACTGTTGAGCTGCCTTGTGCCGGTAAGGTTGACGGCAGACTGCTGTTGGCGGCGTTTGAAAAAGGCGCTGACGCTGTATTTGTCGCGGGCTGTCCTGAGCACGAGTGCATGAACGTCAAAGGCAGTTCCCGTGCCCGGAAACGTTTGGAGCATATAGCTGGAATTCTGGATCAGATCGGTCTTGGTGGCGAGCGTTTAGTTATGTACAACGTATCCGGCACTCATGGTCCGCGTTTCGCCCAAATCGCCCGGGATATGGCCGGACTACTTGAAAAATTGGGCCCGAGTCCGCTTAAGGCCCGGAAGGCCTAGAAAGGAGACGATTCAAGCAATATGATAGTTGCAGAAATCAAGCCGATTGAAGAGATTGCCGAGACGATAAAAGGCGCGAAAAAAGTGCTTGTTGCCGGTTGTGGTGGTTGTGTTACCGTTTGTCTGTCAGGTGGGCAGAAAGAAACTGACATTTTAGCTAGTGCTCTCCGGATGAAGCTGGAAATTGATGGACAGCCTGTACAAATTGAAACAGCCACATATGAGCGTCAATGTGACCCTGAATATGTTGCTAGATTTAAAGAGCATCTACAGGGCATAGATGCTGTCGTGTCCATGGCTTGCGGTGTCGGCGTGCAATTCATGGCTGAGAATTATCCTGAGATTATATTTGTACCTGGTCAAAATACCACATTTGCCGGCGCTGCCGTAGAGCATGGCATCTGGGAAGAACGCTGTATGCTATGCGGTGAGTGCGTACTTGCCAAAACTGGCGGAGTGTGCCCCGTAATTCGCTGCTCCAAGAGTCTGATGAACGGACCGTGCGGTGGTTCACAAGGCGGATTGTGCGAAATCAGCAAAGATATTCCCTGCGCCTGGCAGCTTATTTATGATCGCCTCAAAGGTCAGGGACGCTTGGAACTCATGACCGAAGTACTGCCGGCCAAAGATTGGGCCAAGAGTAGAGATGGCGGCCCCCGCAAAATTGTGAGGGAGGATGTGCGGTTATGAGTGAAGCAGTTGCTACTGATAAACAAGCTGTTTTAAAGACGGAAAGTAAACTGGAAAAACTGTACTCCCAGGGGCATTTTGTGGTAACCGGTGAGCTTGGTCCACCCCAGCATGCCGATGGCCATGAATTACAACATCATGCCCATGAGCTTAAAGACATCGTCGATGGCTTTAACCTTACTGACAACCAAACAGCTATCGTCCGCTTGTCCAGTATTGCTGCCGGTGTTCATGTGCTTAACGGCGGCGGTGTGCCGATAATTCAGATGACTTGCCGGGATCGTAACCGCATTGCCATGCAAAGCGATTTGCTTGGCGCCTATAGCATCGGCATTCGCGATGTTCTCTGCCTGAGCGGTGACCATCAGTCCTTTGGCAATCATCCGACAAGCAAAAACGTGTATGATGTTGATTCGGTGCAATTAATTAGCATGGTTAAGAATATGAGAGATGATAAAAAATTCCTGTCCGACTCCCCCATCAAGGCCAATGAACCACGGTTTTTTATCGGCGCGGTAGAAAATCCCTTTGGCGACCCTTTTGAGTTCAGAGCCATCCGCCTTGAAAAGAAAGTAAATGCCGGTGCTGACTTTATCCAGACTCAGGCAATATTCGATGTTGAAAAATTTGCCCGCTTCATGGAAATGGTTGTCGCTCGTGGTATTCACGAAAGAACTAAAATTACGGCTGGTATTCTACCGGTTCGCTCTGTCAAAGCGTTGCAATACATGAAAAGAGACGTCGCCGGCATGGAAATTCCTGATAGCCTAATTGAGCGGATGAAAAAAGCCGAGGAACCCAAAAAAGAGGGCATTCAATTTGCGATTGAATTGTGCAACGAACTCAAAAAAATTCCGGGAGTTGCCGGTATCCATATCATGCCTGTCGGTTGGGAAGCCGCTCTGCCGGATATTGTCAAGGGTGCGGGATTCCTGCCGCGACCCAAAGCATAAATCCGATATATCATGCGATTTAGTTGCTAAATGAATAAAGTGGCTGTTGTAAACGCCGTAGATATACAGTTTTTAAAAAAATTACAAAAACAGACTATTCTTATTCGCGAAAATATGGTATTGTCAAAGTATAATAATATGTGTCGAACAATCGGGGGGGGGTGACTTAAGCACTTTTGTATTTGCCTATAAAAGGAGCAAATCTAAGTATATTTTTTATCTGATAAGAAATTAGATCACCCCCCGGTAAAAAACGGTAATATCTGGTGATAATGCTTGATAAGCTGCTCTAATTGCGTGTGGTGGGAATTATTAACACTGAAATTTCTGTCGATAGTAAGAGTATGAGTCGTTCTAAATGATAATTTAAAAGTAGTATTTTTGGACCGGTCGTTTGGTCTTTGACGAGAGCCTAGTCTTTTCTTGTGTTTTGTTGTAAAGACTTAGAACACAGAAAGGGGGTCTTTTGTCTCTATTTTTTTTGTTAGGTATTCTCTCTTTAGATGACTAAACCGCTCTAAGACGCCCACTTTTGCGAGAGGGAGTTAAGAGTGGCTAAGTCCTGGATAAGGTCGACTAAACTTCAGATAGGGTAAAAAAACCATCTGAAGCGTGCGTCTCTCTTTATTGGTTGGCTGGTAAATTTCGATATAGGATTCAAACTTTTGTTGCTCTGAGGAGGTAGAAACATGTGTAATACGTGCGAACAACAGCTCGAAACAAAATTTGCCAATGGCAATATAGACTTGTCGCTGCTCAAGCCAGTTTTTGAGGAGTATGCGGGCAAGGCGGGCAATATTATCGGGATACTGCAAAAAACCCAGGAAATCTATGGGTATTTGCCGTTGACAGCTCTCCAGGAAATTGCCGATAAAAGCGGTAATAAACGGGCAAAAATCTATGGAATCGCGACCTTCTACTCCCAATTCAGGCTAAATCCTGTCGGCAAATACGTAATCCTGCAATGTCAAGGCACAGCCTGTCATGTACTTGGCTCCAAAGCAGTCGGCAGTGCAATTTGCGACGAACTGGGAATCGCGGCAGGTGAAACTAGCGCTGACGGTCTATTTACCCTGGAAGACGTTGCTTGCCTTGGTTGCTGCAGCCTGGCGCCGGTCATCATGATCAATGGCGAGGCGTATGGCAAGCTAACGCCGGATAGCGCGCGCAAGATCCTGAAAGATATCATGAAAGCCGAGAAAGGCGGTGTTGTCAGTGAAAGTTAGAATAGGATTCGGCAGCTGCGGCATTGCCGCCGGCGGCCGTAAAGTCATGGACAAAATGACCGACTTAATCAATAATCAAGACAAGCTTATTGAAATAATACCAACCGGCTGTATCGGCATGTGCTTTTATGAACCTATCGTCGATATCATTGACAACGACTATGTTTATACGTACGCTAACGTCACACCGGCAATAGCCGAAGAAATATTTACAAGCCACATTATTGGCGGCAAGCCGCTTGAACAATATATCGTATCAACATCAGCGGCCCAGTATCCGATACTCAAAAACCAAGTACGCATTTCATTAAAAAACTGTGGTGAAATTAACCCGGAAAACCTTGATGAATATATTGCCCAGGACGGCTACAAAGCATTAGAAAAAGTCATCAACACCATGACCCCGGAACAAGTTATTGAAGAAATCAAAGTGTCAGGCCTGCGGGGACGCGGCGGCGCCGGCTTTCCCACCTGGTTTAAGTGGAATGCCGCCAGACAATCTAAAGGCGACATCAAATATGTTGTATGCAACGCTGACGAAGGAGATCCCGGCGCATTTATGGACCGCAGCGTACTGGAGGGTGATCCTCACGCTCTGCTGGAGGGCATGATTATTTGCGGATACGCCATTGGGGCAAGTGAAGGTCATATCTATTGCCGCGCCGAATATCCCCTGGCGATTAAACGCTTGGAAATTGCCATTGCCGCTGCTAAAGCAAAAAACCTGCTGGGCAAAAATATTATGGGAACCGGCTTCTCCTTCGCAATGAAAATAAAAAAAGGCGCAGGTGCATTCGTTTGTGGCGAAGAGACCGCACTTATTGCCTCATTGGAAGGCGAACGGGGAATGCCGCGGCTGAAACCCCCATTTCCTGCCCAGTCCGGTTTCTGGGGCAAGCCGACAAACATTAACAACGTTGAGACCTTTGCTAACGTGCCCTGGATCCTTCATAACGGCGGCAGCCAATATGCGGCCTACGGCACCGAGAAAAGCAGCGGAACAAAAGTATTTGCCCTTGCCGGCAAAATTAAAAACGGCGGGTTGGTAGAAGTGCCGATGGGCATGACCTTGCGGGAAGTCATCTACGGTATTGGCGGCGGTATCTTAAACGACAGGGACTTTAAAGCCGTACAGATGGGCGGCCCTTCCGGCGGCTGTATCCCTAAACAACTGTTAGATACGCCGGTTGACTACGACTCCATCAACCAGACCGGGGCGATCATGGGCTCCGGCGGTATGATTGTTATGGACGATACCACCTGTATGGTCGATATGGCCAGATTTTTCCTCGACTTTACCTGCAAAGAATCGTGCGGTAAATGTATTTACTGCCGTATCGGCACTAAGCGGATGTTGGAAATTCTCGAAAGAATAACGGCAGGGCAAGGTCGAGAAGGCGATATTGAAAAACTAGAAGAACTATCGATCAGCGTAAAAGACGGCTCCCTTTGCGGCTTAGGTCAAACGGCGCCGAACCCCGTTTTAACCACATTGCGCTATTTCCGGGATGAATATATAGCCCACATCCGGGACAAAAAATGCCCGTCCAAAGCGTGCAAACCATTACTGACATATACAATCAACCAGGATAAATGCACCGGTTGCACCGTTTGCGCCCGGAAATGCCCGGTAAAGGCAATTAGCGGCGAAAAGAAACAACCGCATATCGTTGAACAGGCAGCGTGCACCAAATGCGGAAACTGTGCGAGCGTTTGCCGCTTTGGCGCAGTGAGCGTCGAGTAGAAGGGAGTGGTGATCATGAGCAAAATAAGTATAAACATAAATGGTCGGGAAATCATTGCGCAGCCAGGACAAACTATTCTCCAGGCCGCTTCCGCCAACTGTATCGAGATCCCGCATCTGTGCTACGACGAGCGAATCAAGCCGCATGGCGCTTGCGGACTTTGCGTAGTAGAAATGGAAGGCAGCCCCAAGCTTGTCAGAGCCTGTGCGACATTTGTCCAAAATGGCCAAGTCGTTAAGAGCGATACAACAAGAACAATCGCCGCCCGAAAAACAGCGCTGCAACTCTTGGCCTCCGACCATCGCGGCGATTGCCGGCCGCCGTGCATGCTGGCCTGTCCGGGGCAAACCGATTGCCAGGGCTATGTGGGGTTAATTGCCAACGGCCAATACACAGAAGCACTAAAACTCATCAAAGAAAAAATTCCCGTTCCGGCCAGCATTGGCAAAATCTGCCCGCATCCTTGCGAAACGGCGTGTCGGCGGGCATTAGTCGAAGAACCGATATCGATCGCTCAGCTAAAGAGCTTTGCCGCGGAAATCGACCTTAATGGCGAACAATACTTGCCGCCGATCAAAAAAACATCAGGTAAAAAAGTCGCCGTTGTCGGCGCCGGACCTGCCGGTATTACCGCCGCCTACTTCCTGGCCAGAGACGGCCATAAAGTCGTCATCTATGAAGCAATGCCGCATCCCGGCGGCATGCTGCGCTATGGCATACCGCAATATCGTCTCGATAAAGCATTGCTTGACGCCGAAATCGCACTAATTGAGAAAATGGGCGTTGACTTCATCTACAACACAAAAATCGGTGACGACATCAGCCTTGACCACCTTCGCACCAGCTACGACGCCGTATTTCTCGGCATCGGCTCATGGCAGAGCCAGGGCCTCCGGTGCAAAGGCGACGACATGGAAGGCGTTCTCGGCGGCATTGACTTCCTGCGGGAAGTAACCATGAATCGTAACGTCGCGCTAGGGGGCAAAGTGTTAGTCGTCGGAGGCGGCAACACCGCGATGGACGTGGCCCGTACAGCCGTCAGACTGGGAGCGGAAGAAGTCAAAATCATCTATCGCCGCACAATCGGCGAAATGCCGGCGGAAAAACTCGAAATCCACGAAGCCGACGAAGAAGGCGTACAATTCCAGCTGCTAGTGGCGCCGGTTGAAGTATTAGGCGAAAATGGCCGGGCTACAGCATTAAAATGTGAAATTATGCGGCTAGGCGAGGCTGACGCATCAGGCCGGAGAAAACCCGAGCCTACCGGTGAGACCGTCGTCTACCAAGCCGATAAAATTATTGCCGCCATCGGCCAAAAAACAGTGATCGGCAACATCAAAGACATCGCCACAGATAAAGCGGGCAACATCATTGTCAAGGATGGCACCTTTGCAACAAACCTAGATAACGTATTTGCCGGCGGCGACGCCGTAACCGGTCCTAAAATCGCCATCGACGCTATTGCTCAGGGCAGAAACGCCGCTAAAGTCATTGACAGCTACCTTAACGGCTGCCTAGTACCGCATGCCGAGCCAAAAGTCATTACCCAACAAGACATTACCGCCGCCGACTTTACTGATAAACAAAAAGCAGACAGAATCCCACTGCAGATAGAAGCTGCGGCAGTCAGAAAAAAAAGCTTTATGCAAGTGGCCAAGACATATACAGAACAAGAAGCCTTGCGAGAAAGCCAGCGTTGTCTCGAATGCGGCTGCCGTGACTACTTTGAGTGCCAACTGATCAAATATATTCAAGAATATGATGTCGATACAACTAAAGACGATGAAGTTGCCTGCCACAACCGGAAAGAAGTTGACAACCATCCGTTTATTGAACGCAACCCCGATAAATGCGTGCTGTGCGGTCTGTGCGTCCGCGTGTGCGAAGAAGTCGTCGGCGTCACCGCTATCGGCCTTGTAGACCGTGGCTTTGATTCAGTCGTTAAACCTGAATTTGGCCTGCCGCTTAGCGAATCCGCCTGCATCGCCTGCGGTCAGTGCGTCGATATCTGCCCGACAGGCGCTTGCATGGAAAAACAATCAGTTCTTAAACAAATTCCCGCCGACTTAAATCGTGTATCGTCAGTCTGTGGCTATTGCGGCGTCGGCTGCAACGTCAACATTGAATACAAAGGCAATGCCATATTCCGCGTTACGCCGGACAAGACGGCCGGCGATGGCTGGCTGTGCCGGCGGGGCAAATTTGGCCTCAGCTATGTCAATGACTGCTCACGCCTGATTCAACCGGCTATCAAGCGCGATGGCAAACTCATCCAGGCTGACTGGGATGAAGCCAGTCTCGAAGTCGTTAAGCGGCTGCAGGCGATCGTCGCTGTTCATGGGCACGATAGCATTGGCGTAATCGTATCGCCCCGGCTGACGAACGAAGAACTATTTATTGCCGGCAAGCTGGCCGATGCTGTTCAAACTACAGTTAAAACATCATACAGCGTAAACGGCGGCAGTGGCCTTGATCAAGTATTCGGCTATGACGCCTCCACCAGCAGCTATGCCGAACTAGACAACAGCGATCTCGTCTTGACAGTCGGCGGCATAAAAGAAAACCATCCGGTATTAGACTTTAAAATCAGACAGTCTGAAATTGCCAGCACCGAGTGGCCGGCAGCGTTATCAACAATTGCCGATGTAAAAGCATTTATCAAAGCGCTGTTTGATCTAGGCACAGTAAACGAACAACAAGTTGCGGCAAGAGCAACCGGCTTAGACCAGCTCAAAAGCTCGCTAACCGGCATAGAAGTCAGTGACGCCGTAAAAGCTCTGGCACAGAGCTACAGCAAAGCAAACCGGCCAATTATCCTGATCGATGAAGATACCGTCAGCCAAGAAGCCGTCAAACTATTTGGCTATGTGTCGGTACTTGCCGGCAAAGTCGGCGCCGCCTACCGCGGCATCATCATTGCCAGAAGCAAAAACAACAGCCAGGGTGCACTTGACATGGGCTTTATGCTGTCAGCAGATGTTGTTGAGCAGGGTATTGTCGGCGGCAAGCTAAAAGCATTAGTCGTTATTGGCGAAAATCCGGCTGCTTATCCGGAAACCGCGGCGCTATTTAAGCAGCTGTCATTCCTCGCCGTATATGATATCTTCATGACTGAGACGGCAGCTGTCGCCGACGTTGTCGTACCGCTTGTAAGCGGTGCTGAAACTGAGGGAACCTATACCCGAAGCGACCGTCGCATCCAGGCTGTGCATGCCGCCTTGCAGCCTAAAACAGGCAAAGCTACCTTGCAAGTGCTGCTCGATACAGTGCGTGGGCTGGGCGTAAACTATCATGACGCAGCCGATGTGAGAGCTGCAATTGCCAGCGAAGTGCCGACATATGCCGGTATGGCACTGGCCGACTTTGATGCGGCTGAGGTTTACTGGCCAAATACTAGGCAAAATGTAAATGGCGCGAATGTCCTGTATACCGATGGGTTTGCAACCCAAGAGCAAAAAGCGGTACTGGGACCGGCTGGCGACGGAGCATTATTTGTTGCCAAGAAAAAATATGACACAGTGGAACTATATTTTGATGATAGAGTCAATAACTCCAAGCACTGCTAGCTTGGTCGCAAAGGGTCAGGGCTTGTGCCTGACCCTTTGTTATTATCTATAGGTTTTTTATTAAGAAAAAATTGTGATACAATATTGCCAAGGAGGGTAAGAATTTGCTTTTGATGATCGACAACTATGATTCTTTTGTATATAATCTTGTCCAGTACCTTGGCGAAATAGGTGAAGATATCCAGGTTTTTCGCAATGACAAACTGACATTAGCGCAAATCGAGGACATGCGTCCTGATCATATTATTATTTCACCAGGGCCCTGTACTCCCGATGAAGCCGGCATCAGCCTTGAATTGATCAAGTACTTCAAAGGCAAAATTCCCATACTTGGCGTTTGTCTCGGTCACCAGGCTATTGGCCAGGCCTTTGGCGGTGATATCGTGCGCGCACCCCATTTGGTTCATGGCAAGACTTCCTTGATATTCCATGACGGACGAGGAGTTTTTGCTGGCCTTAAAAGCCCTCTGACGGCTACCAGGTATCATTCATTGATTATTAAGCAGGAAACTCTCCCTGACTGCTTTGAAATATCGGCGAAGACTGACCAGGGGGAAATTATGGGTATCAGGCATAAAGAGTACCTGATTGAAGGCGTGCAGTTTCATCCTGAATCGATTCTGACTGAAGGCGGACATAATATGCTAAATAATTTTCTTGCCATGAACCCTGCATGGACACCACACCGAAAGGGGTCAGGCTATAAATGAAACCGACACCAATCATTCGCGAAGTAACACCGACACTATCAGCAAGCGAAATATTTGCCCTATTTGCCGGGCAGCCCTACAGTGTTTTTCTCGACAGCGGCAAAGATATCAATGGTCTGGGACGGTACTCATTTATTGCGAGAGATCCGTTTTTAGTGTTTTCCAGCAAAGCAACGACAATCAAGATTAGCGAAAAAGGTGGCAGTCGGACATTTGACGGCAATCCTTTAGACGAGCTTAAGCAGCTGCTCACCAGGTATAAAACCCAGAAGCTTGCCGGCTTGCCCCCGTTAACGGGCGGTATTATCGGCTATTTTGGCTATGATCTGGGATATTTACTGGAAGAAATTCCTGGCTTAAGCGATGATGACCTTGACAATCCCGATTGTTTTCTTGGCTTTTATGACACAGTGCTTATTTTTGATCATGTTACAAATAAAACGTATATTGCAGCCAACGGCTTTCCAGAGCAGCAGGAGGAGGCTCGCAGCAAACGGGCCATAGAGCGTATCGATGAACTGGCAGCGCTAATTTCACAGGCAATACCGTTGGCCGAACCTAAGCCCCAAATGCCGGCAGG
>Ga0153996_1000289_pt1 | contig 23234 bp, 28 predicted proteins | sample TSNC080MetaG_FD_104728 | JGI IMG/M metagenome (GOLD analysis project Ga0153996, IMG submission 104728) | Attine ant fungus gardens microbial communities from North Carolina, USA - TSNC080 MetaG | ecosystem: Host-associated > Fungi > Mycelium > Unclassified | place: USA: North Carolina, Lumber...
AATATAAAGATTTTGGTCTAACCAAAATCTTTTTTATTTCAAAACTTTTAATAATTATATATTATAATTGTGATTCTATATAAAAAGGGAGTGATTATAATGTTTTATTTTGATAAATATAATGATTTTGAATTAATGTGTAACAATAACGTTAGTTGTGACCCTAGAACTAATGGTTTAAACGTCAATAAACGAAAGTGCAATGGCTGTTTAATTCAGATAAAAAAGTTGGTATAGAACATAAATAATTGTTTTGATAAACAATTATAGGGGGTGAATCCCCCTTGTTTTTTTGTTTGTAAACCTATTTTATTATATTTATATAATAAAGAAAGAGGGTGATATACTAATGGAATTAAGTTTGAAAGAGGATTTTTCTTCTCACACTAGCCATGATACCGGTCTAGGAAATAAATCTTGTAGCATTGTATTAGATGGTCGATTCAAAGGTTGGCGTTTTATAACTAATTACTTTTTCACCAGTGATAATGATGTACTTATTGGCGTGTATGGTTGTATCACATTAGAAAATGATAAAGATGTTTATATCGAAAAAAATAAACTAAAGCTGTTTAGAGTAGGAGATACAGTCTTAACTCTTAATGCAGAAATAGTAGTAATAGAAGACATAGTATTAAATGATAATCTTATATGTATTATTGACCGTGAAACACATCGCAGTATTCCACTAAAATATATTAAAAGAGACATTACAAATAAAGAGTTAGTATTAAAAGTTGTAAATCCTGTTATAAGATAGGGGAGACCCCCTATCTTTTATTTTTTTATCACAATAGAAACTATTATATAATTGAATAGAGGAGTGATTAATATTGAGAAGCCCATTATATAAGATTAATTCGGAGTTGTTTATAGAAGTACATATAGCAGATATTCATTTTGGTGTTATAGACCCAAAGGAACAATATAAAATTTTAGAAGAGCAATTTATAAATAAGATAAGAAATATAAATTTTAATATACTATCAATCAATGGAGATTTGTTTGAACACAAATTTATGTCTAATTCTGAAACGATAATGTACGCTACAATGTTTATTCGCAATCTAGTAGAGTTATGTAAAATTAAAAAAGCTACGCTATTATTAATACATGGTACATATTCTCATGATGCTGGACAATTAAAGTTATTTTATCATTACTTGAATGATAAAACTATTGATATACGAATAATAGAAGAAGTTAAATTTGAATATATTAAAGGTAAAAGGATATTATGTATACCAGAATTGTATGGTATGAGTAAAGACTATTATGAGAAGTTTTTGTTTTATTCTGGACTTTATGATAGTGTATATATGCATGGTACATTAAAAGGAGCTATATATGGAAAAAATGAAGAAACATTAGATTCTATTAGAGAACCAGTATTTTGTCTTGATCATTTTATAAAATGTTCGGGTCCAATTATATCTGGACATAATCATGTTTCAGGATGTTATAACTCTTATTTTTATTATTGTGGATCTCCATATAGATGGGAATTTGGAGAAGAAGGAGAAAAAGGATTTATAATTTTATTACATAATACAAAAACTAGATTACATTATGTGCATTTTGAGCACATAAAATCATTTAGATATGATACTATTAATTTAGACCACATGCTTACACAAGACCCTAATAATATAATAAACTATATAAAGACTCTCCAAGATAATGGTATAGATAATATAAGAGTTCAATTTACTATTAATAAAGATGAAATAATAGATATTGTAAAAAGTTATTATAGAACCAATCCTAAAGTAAAGATCGATTCAGATTCTAGAGCTATAAAAATTATGAAAGAAAGTGAGGAAATAAATGAAAAATATAAACAATACGAGTATGTACTTGATACAAATATCAAACCAGAGAATATCTTAACTAGATATATAAACCAAAATAAAGGTTATGTTTATATCACTACAGAAGATTTAATTAAATTACTTAAAGAAATGTAATGGAGGAATAATAATGATACAAACATCAGTAATAACAATGACGTTTGATATTGAAAAGGAGACTAAAAGGTTAAATGCTCACATAAAATCACTAGATCATGATTTTATAGGTATCAATACAAAAGAAAAACTACAAGAGGCCTTTAATACTTTTAAAAAATGCTATCCTAATGCTTATTTATTTGAGGGTGTATATTTTGATAATGACAATATGCTTAAATTTATGTATAATATTAATAGAAATAACGCAGTTGCAATTATAAGAGCGTTTAATGGAAATGATTTAGAAATTAGTCTTTTAAAAGGAAGAGAAGAATATTATAAACTTTATTCTACCTATGATTTGACATGTAGATATGTATATAATCGTAAAGATGGAGAAATAGATATGATTAGAATGATTGTAATGATGTTTATTGTCCCACAATAATATTTCACAAAAAATTTAACAGTAAACATATTAATATAAGATTTAAGATTATAGAAAGCATGGTGATTCGTTTCATATGGGAGAGATGGGTAAGAGGAGAGAAAAATACAAAAAGAAAACTACTAAAAAAGATGAAGGAAAATATTTAATCCCTTTTGATTTATCAGCTTTGAATTTATTTTGTTCTTATGTTTTATCAGAGAATCAAAATATAAAGAAAAGTCATTATATAAATATGAGAAACCTGTTTAATGTCATTCATTTAGATTCTTTTAAGAATGATGAAGAGAAATTAAAAAGAGTGGACTTTATTAAAAAAGGTTTGGAAGCTAGAGTAAAACATAACTTTACAAACACATATTTGGTTATGAAGTATATAAATGGAGGATTTGTAGAAACAGATATTTTAGATCCAAAGAATATAAGTGAAATATCTAATGAAGAGTTAGATTGGATTAATAACACAATATCATCATGTGTAAAGAATTCTTATATGGATTCTTATGTATATGAAATGGAAGAGTTTTTTATAAAGTATAGATCAACAGATTATATTGATAGAGGATTATTAGTACAGGATTTCGAGAAGATTGTAAATACTATACAAAATAAGTTTAGAAAAGTAAGAGCAGAAAAAAGTTCTGACGCTATGTTTAGTTTAGAAGAGGGGGTATTTGAGAATTGTATTACAGATGTGTATAATCAGTTCTCCAACCCATCTAATATGTTAAAAACAGGTATGCAAGGTTTTAATGAGATGCTATCTGGAGGATTTAGGTCATCATCTGTGTATTTACTTTTTGGTTTGCCTGGAGAGGGTAAGACTACAACAATGGCAAATTTAGCATATCAAATAAAAATGTTTAATAAAGATTTTAAAACAAAAGACCCAACTAAGAAACCATGTATAATATTTCTTAGTAATGAGAATACATTAGCTCAATTAGTAGAAACATTTTATAATATATCTACCACGCCAGAATCGATGACTAATAAACCTTTAGAAGAAGTAATTAGATCGCTTAGAGAAGAAGGATCATTAGTTGTAAGTGATGAAGATCCTATTAATATAATAATCAAATATGAACCAGGTGGTTCCATAGATACAAGTTATTTATATACTATATCAGATGATTTAGAAGATGAAGGATATGAAGTTATTTGTGTTATACAAGACTATATAAAGCGTATAAGACCAGTAGACAAAACTGGTGAATTGCGAATAGATTTAGGAAATGTAATTAATGATTTTAGGAATTTTGCAGCATATAAAGGCATTCCAGTTATATCTGCATCTCAGTTAAATAGAGATGCAACAAAACATATAGACGAAGGAAGAAAAGCTAGAAAATCAGATTTAGTTAGAATGCTTGGTAGAAGTAATATTGGTGAATCAATGATAATTTTAGAAAATATAGACGGTGGATTTATGATAACACCAGAGTTTGATCAGGAAGGAAATAAGTTTTTAGGAATTGAAAGAATAAAAGCTAGATATAAGAAAATTTCTAATAGAGAGCACCTCTTTCAGCCATATGTTGATGGTAACAGTGTTAGGTTAGAAGCAGATGCCCATTTAAGCATTCCGGTATTTAAGGAAAGTATGAGAGTTAATATAGAAGATTATAATACACATTTCCAGAATAAAACTAATGTCACGTCGTATATGAGTAATGACATTAAACATCTCGATGATGTGAAACTTCTCAATTCAGATGAGAGTAATATATTTATAAATTCTGCAAATAGGTATATAGAAACACAAGTTGCATATCATAACCCATATATGCAACAACAACCTCATATAGAAAAAAAGTGGTATAACCCTATAAAGAAATTACATACAAAGAAAGAGTGAGCATATAGCTCACTCTTTTTATTTATTATTATACACCTGCATTGATGATTTTTCAGCACTATATATTTTTGGTAACTGATTAGCTACATCTTCTTGTGTAAGTAATTTTACAGTTCCAGTACTTAAAGTAAATTCTTTTATATTACACATATCATTTAATAATAAGATTAGAAATCCTAACTCTGGGTTATTATATATATCATTTGCTAATACTTTTGGATTGTAAGAATACTTATACACTTCTGATTCTGATAATTCTATAGTTTGACATAGTTCTTTTAACTCATAAAGATAATCTCTTAGTATATTAGCTACAGTAAATTTTATACCATTAGACTTTTCCGTAAATGATAAATTATTATAGGATAGAGTATCTGTATTATTACCAGAAGATATGAAATCTTGTAAAGTATATGTGAGTCTAGAATCTGCCATTAATAATCCCTCCCTACTATTTGTGGTTTAGTTATATTACCACCAGCAAATGACACTAAAAATCTTGTTCCAGGAGGAATCCATTTTGTAGGAAAGTTTCTTGTTACTTCTTTTGGAACTTCTAATTCTATTGTGCTAGAAGTATTAACTTCTGATAGAGTTATACTACTAATATCCTTATTTTCTAAATTAGAAGCTGAAACCTGTTCTGTTTCTATAGAATTAGATTTATCTTTCATTGGTACTAATGATTGTAAATAAAATGTTTGTGTTCCTGGCGTGTACTTATTACAAGTTGTCATTAATATTGCTACCTCTGTGTACTTCAAGTCTATATCAGAATAGAAATCTTGGTTAGACATTTTTTATACCTCCTAATTTTTAATAAATTACTATACTTATAACTATAAGATAATATTTAATATATAGTTTAAATAATTAAAAAGGAGAATTTATAATGATTACAAAACAAGACTTCAATGTTATCATACTACAAGAAATTGGATTAGAAGTTGATAAAGATGGCATCGTTTCTGATCAAGATACTGGAACTAAATTAGAATATAATAAAAAGAAACTTACTTTAAGTAACAATAAAGAAGTTAAACATCTTAACACAGAGTTTGTAGAATTCAATCCAATAGATAATCCCCAATTAATGAATTCATTATTTGATTATTATCTTAATAAAATAAATAGGGAAGATGATAGATATATTGGGATGTATCATTCTTCTACTAATGATAAAACAAAAAAAGGCCATATAGAGCTTAAAGAAGGAGACTCTTCTATAAAGTCAGGAGATTTTTATAATGATTCTTTAAAATATGGAGATCTAATTTTAAAACTAAATGAATCTCCAGTTAATATAGATTTAGAAGCGTTAGATAAAGAACCTATTAAAAAGAAATTAGCAAAATGAGATTAAATAAAGATCAAAAAATATTATTAGAAGAGGCAAAAAGATGGTATAATAGTTCAGAACAAATATTACAATATTCTGGTGGTCCTGGAACTGGAAAATCATTTATGTTAAATTGTATAATAAATGAATTAGGTATAGATAGGAACAGAATTGCTCCTATGAGTTTTATAGGAGCTGCTGCTATCGTCATGAGAATGAAAGGATTGAAGAATGCTAAAACTATACACTCTTGGTTATACAATCCAGTACAGTCTTTCAATAAATCAAAAATAAATGAATATTTCGATAGACCAAAATTAGGTTTAGAATTCGCTCCAAAACCATTAGTTAATATAGATTTAATAGTTATAGATGAAGCTGGAGCAGTACCATATAACTTAAAACATGATATAGAGAGTAGAGGAATTAAAATAATAGCATCTGGTGATTTGGACCAATTACCACCAGTAGAAGATAAACCAGCATATTTATATGAAGGAAAGGTTTATAGATTAACAAAACCAATGAGGTTTGGTTCTAATTATAGTATAATTTATATAGCAAATAGAATATTAAATTCATTACCAATTCATAAAGGATTCTATGGAAATGTTTTAGTTATAGATGAAGATGAACTAACAAATGATATGATATCTAAATCTGATATCATAATTTGTGGCAAAAATAAGACTAGAGACAAATTTAATTCTTTAGTTAGGACTGAAATATTAAAATCAAATTCTTATCTACCTAATCATAGAGAAAGATTAGTATGTAGAAAGAATAATTGGTACATAGAAGCAGATGGAATTAGTTTAGCTAATGGATTAGTTGGATCTGTTTCTAATTTTCCTGACGTTGGGTGTTTTGATGGTAAATCATTTAAAATTGATTTTTTACCAGATATGCTGACTACTAGCTTTAGAAATATATCGTGTGATTATCAATATTTTTCAGCACCTTATAATCTTAGAGAAAGATATAAATATAATAAATATAATAAAACAGAAAAATTTGAATATGCTTATTGTATAACTACTCATATATCTCAGGGGTCTCAATATGCTAACGGTATTTATGTAGAAGAATATCTAAACCCTTCTATAAATAGAAATCTTAATTATACAGGTATAACTAGATTTAGTAATTTTGTTATATATGTAAAACAAAAGAAAAAATATTATTAAAAAACTTTATATTCATATATTATAAAGCTGAGAATATAAATAAAGGAGTTGTTAATAATGGAAAATAATTTAAATTTGTTTAAACAGTTTCGCAGCCCATTATACAAATTAGATGAGGAAGGCAATAAAATACAGCCTGAGCAAATAAAGAAATATCTATTGTTGTTATATTATCATGAAGATTCTGAACAACCAATAGAAAAAAATTTTGAAATTTTAACTGGAAGGGAGAAAGCTTACAATTACATTAAAGAAAATATTGACGATATAGACGTATTAGAGTCTCATATTTTAGTTGACACAAAAACTCTTTATGGGGCTGTTACAATTTACGGGTTTATGAAACATATGGAAAAGTTCTTTGAAGATAATGATTTTGACATTGAAGAGTATCTTGAACACTCTAAATTCTATGATCCTGATAAGCCTGATGGATTTTATGATAAGGGAGAAATAGAATAATATTTTTATTTGGAGGAATGCAAAATGGGGTTCAAACCAAATCAAAAAAATAACAATAATTTCTTTACAAAAATGATTCAAAGATATGGAGGTGATGATTTTCTTAGTAGGATTAATGCTAGAGACATACAAAATTCAGCTATAAATCTTTTTAGAGATATAGCTAGAGGTAAAGTTGATATGGATAAACACGGACATTATTTTCTTGATAATCAATTTACTGATAATTTACTTATTCAAGCTAATTCACAACATACTTTTCATAGTATTAACTTTACTGCGTTAAATTGGTTTATAATGAGCAATCCTACGCAAATAAGCGAAGATAGTATAGGCGTGTTCAAGGGTGTTTTAGAGAAAAACAGACTTTCGTATCAAGCGTATGAGTGTATTATTAAAAACTTATGTGCTGTTAAATCAACAAGAGATTTAAATTATCTATATATTTTAACTAATAATTTAAGAAATTTTAGGAATAACATTTAGGTAAACTTCATATAATGATGTAAGGAGGAATTAAAATGGAGAGAATTTTAAGTCAGTTTTGGGCTAAAAGTACTATTAAATAACTTTTGTAGTTCAAAACATCTATCTTACAGAATTAAGCAAAGAACTGGATTACCAAAAAGATCGCATTATAAATTCTTAAAAAAAATATTAAAATATGGAATTTATCCGCATAATCTAGAAGAAGGATCTAGCGTATATAACTACATAAAAAGTATAAGTAGAGATAACTGTACACTTATAATCTATTACAAATATATTTTAGTAGTATCAAGTTTAGGGGTAGGTATAACAATATTATGCCTACCATATGAGTACCAAAAAATTTTATATAAGAAAAGAGGTAAAAACAATGACACTAAACGACGTTATTCATATAAGAGGCGTATTACAACTGGGGGAAGATGCACCAGTTCTAATATTCGGTGATAATGTTAGACGTTTTGACGAGAGCCATGATGAATTTATTTGGGATGATAGTCATGAAGTCGTATATGTTATAAAATCAAATGTAAACACAAGTCGGAGTGGTGTGTTTCCTTTTCATATTATAGCAGTTCCATATGAATTTATTCAATATCTTGAAGCAACATATTCTCGTCCAAAGTTTGAAAAGTTTGCTGCTAACTTTAGTAGTCAAATTTCAGACGTACAATTGAAAAATATAATTGCTAAATATAACCCTACTGATTTTACTAAATTAAAATAACGTAAACATTATTATAATTATATATTATTTAAGTGAAATGCTAAATGTATTAAACTTAAATGAAAAATTTAGGAGGAATTAAAAAATGATTAACAACAGATTTGGTGGTCGCCCACCGTATCAACAACATGGGCATATGGGTAATATAATTAATCAACAGTATGCTCAACGTCCACAAATGCAAATGACTCAACCACTAACAAAAGATCAAATTGCTATTCTTCGTAATAGCGGTAATGATTTTACGTTAAAACTTACAGATGAGGAAATTCTGCGTTCACTTTGCACCCATAAAGAAGGAGGGGACTTCACTCTTATACAAGAGAATGATGGTAATGTTCGTTGCCTTATTTGTCAAGCAAGATTTAAACTTGGTGAATATGATATCGAGACTATTGAGAGCGCAGTAGATATTGTTAAAGATGCTTTACAAAATATCAAGACTTATAATATTGATATGCCAGTTAAAGCTGCTGAAGGGTTCTTCCCTATTGTAGCTTTACTTGATAAAGTACCAACCTTCTACAAACTTTCTCAAGATAATTTCCGTCGTTACGAAGGTGGTCCTGCTATTAATACTAGCGGTCAAGGTTATGGTTTTAGTATTCTTAATGCAATAACCAATCCTGCAGTTAATATGCCATATGGCGCTCCAATGCACGGTGCTCCTATATATAACCCACAATATGCTGGGTATCCTGGTACGCAACAGCAGGGTTACTATGATCCTAATTATCCACCTGAGCAATATAATCAGGGTGTTGCGCCTGGATATAACCCTTGCTTGGATAATAATTACGGGTATCCTAATTATCAACAACAAGGTTATCAACAACAAGGTTATCAGCAACAAGGATACCAACAGCAAGGTCAGCAGCAACAGCAGGGGTATCAACAACAAGGTCAGCAGCAACAAGGTCAACAGAATGTGACTAGTAATCAAACTGTTCAAGGACCTGGACCTCGTGTTCCTGATCAAAACAAACAATCTCAACAAGGGTCTGTAGCTAATCAATTACAGACTACCCGCGTTCTTAACGTATAAGTAATTATATGAAGAGTGCTAGATAATTATCTAGCACTCTTTAATGTTTTAAAAATATAAATACTTTTTTATAATATATCCAACTAAAAAGTAAAGGAGTGATATGTATATTATGAAAGACAAATTACAATTAACAAAAGAAGAGAAGGAAAGCATATCAAATTATTCAATAAGAACTATAACAGATTTTGTTGAAGCAGTTAGAAAAACTCCAGGTCAATATATAGGATATCTAGGTAATAAAGGTTTTATAAATATGATTAGAGAAATTATACAAAACTCTTTTGACGAAGTAATGAAAACAGATTTTTGTAAATATATTGCTGTATCTTATGATGAAAGAACACATATGTTTATTAATACTGATACTGGACGAGGAATCCCATTTGATAATATTATAAGAGTGTTTGCTACACAGCATACGTCTTCTAATTTTGAGAAAAAAGAAGGAGAATTTTCATCAGGTAGACACGGTGTTGGTTCTAAAGTAACTAATGCATTATCTTCCCAATTCTTCGTAGAATCATATAATAGTATATTAAAAGAAGCTAGACGAGTGGAATTTTATGACGGAAAACCATGGGATAAAGGCGAACTAAAAATCCCTAATAAAGAAGGAAAACAAGGAACTAATATTTCATTCATACCTTCTTATGAAATAATGGGTGAAATAACAACTACTTGGCAAGATGTATTACAATTAATTTCTACATTGTTACCATTAGTAAAAATAGGAACGGTAGTAGATTTTAATGCTATTGACGCAAATGGAAATGTATATAGCGAAAGACTTGTTAATCAAGATGGAATTATTACAGATCTTATTAATAAAACAACAAGTCCAGTTATAAAACCTATTATTATGGAAAAATTAACTGGTAGAATGAAAGCAAATATTGCTTTTACTTATGACTCCAATGATCTTATGGTAGAAAACATAACATCATTTGGTAACTTTTGTCCAACTATAGCTGGAACTCATGTTAATGGGTTTATAGAAGGTCTAACTAAATTCTTTAGAGAATATGTAAATAAAATATTCTTAAAAGGATCTGGAAAAATAACGGTAGTGAATAATGATATTAAAACTGGATTAAAAGCCATTATATCAGTAGCTCATTTAGAACCTACTTTTTCAGGACAAGCGAAAGAAATCCTCAGTAATGATGATATGTATTGGTTTGTTAGAAATTTAGTTTTAGAATCTTTAGACCAGTGGGCAAAAGAAAATCCAAATGATCTACAAAAGTTATGTAAATACTTTAAAGACATTGCAGAGATCAGAGTAAAAAGCGACGAGAATAAAGTTACTATCTCGAAAAAATATGATGCTTCATCAATAACAAATTTACCAAAAAAATATAGAAAACCTTCTGGTAATAAGGACTTAGAATTAATTGTAATAGAAGGCGATTCTGCATTAAGTTCTGCTATGGGAGCAAGATGCCCTAGAAGACAAGGTATATATCCATTAAAGGGAAAAGTACCAAATGCGTTACAAACAACAAAGAAAAAATTTATAGAGAATGAAGAAATAAATGGGTTGATGCATTTAATAAGTGATGGAAAATATGGAAAGAATTTTGATCCAGAAACTTGTAAATGGTCTAGAATTATTTTAGTTCCTGATGCTGACGCTGATGGACATCATATAAGATCGTTATTGGTCAAATTCTTTATATTATATTATCCACAATTAATATTAGCTGGTAAATTATATGGAGCTGTACCACCGTTATATGGATTGAAAGATAAGAAAGAAGGATATAGATATTTTACAACGAAATTAGATATCGTAAGATATATTCAAAATAAATTTAAATCTGTTAATGTTATAACTAGAGAAGATGGGATGAGTTTTACTAATAATGAAATAATGGATATATTGTATACTAATATGGATTATGTATATGATATAGAAAAAGTTGCTAATACTTATGCTATAAAACCATATGTATTAGAACAGTGTTTGTATAATAGAAATCTTAGTTTTGATAGTTTTAAAGACAATCTTATGAAAACAAATAGATTTTTACAATCTGTAGAATTTGAAAAGAATAGTATTGTTATAAAAGGTTTGGTTGATGATAAATTTCACACTATTATATTTAATGAAAAGCTGTTAAAAGATTGTGACGATCTGTTAAAATATATCGACGGAAAACGTTTATATTATAAACTAAATGATAAAATTGTATCACTTTATGGATTAATGAAATGCTTTGATCAATTCAAACCACCTGGAATAACTAGATTTAAAGGTCTTGGTGAGATGAATCCAGCCCAATTAAAAGAATCTACTTTACATCCAGATGCAAATAGAACTTTAATGAAGTTTAATATAGAAGATCTTGAACGGGATCTAGAGACGATTCGCTATATTAACTTTAACAAGGATGAATTACTAAAGGATATAAATATATCCAAAATGGGTTTAATATGATCACTAAAACTGCTGATTTTTAATCAGCAGTTTTTTATTTTATATTTATAACAACTTTTAAATAACAAAATAATTAAGGAGGTAATAAATATTATGGCTGTAGTAGTCAATAAATATAAAAAGTCTTATGACGTGTACATAGGCAGAGGAAGTAAATGGGGAAATCCCTTTACATATATAAAAGACGAACCTCATAAAGCACAATTTCTAGTAGAAACAAGAGAAGAAGCTATAGAAAAATATAGAGAATGGATAATGACACAAGATAATTTATTAAAAGATTTACACGAATTAAAAGGGAAAAGACTTGGGTGTTTTTGCTATCCAAAACCATGTCATGGAGATGTATTAGTAGAATTAGTAAATAAGTATTGCAATTAATTTTTTTTATAGGGAGAGGATAATTATGACTAAAGAAGAATTCTTATTAGTTAATCTAATAGAAGAGTGTGCAGAAATACAACACGCTGCATCAAAAGCAATAAGATTCGGATCAAATAACGAATATTTTGGTGTTACTAATATGCAAAAATTAGATGAAGAATTTAATGATTTATTAGCAATAATAGAATTATTAAAAGAAGCCAAAGGCATGAAAGGTCTTCATGATACTGAACGTATAGACTATCATAAAAGGAAAGTTATTCGTAATATGAAACTTTTGATAGAAGAAGGGAGAGTATCAGAATGAAATGTTTTCATCATAATGATTTAGATGGTAAGGGTGCAGCAAGTTTAGTATTTTTAAAACATGGGTTATCTGACATAACCCCAAATGATTTTATATCATTAGATTATAAAATTCCAGTACCTACAGATATAATCGAACAAGATGAAATAGTATACATTTTAGATTATTCTTTTACTGAAAAGACCAAATCACAATTAGATGATATTTTAGAAAAAACTAAAAAAGTATTCTGGTTAGATCATCATGTTTCTAGTATTAGGTTTTTAGAAAAATACCCAAAGTATTATGATATACTTGCTAAAATTATAATAGATAATAATAGATCTGGCGCGATGATAACTTATAATTATTTATACCCTTATATTAACAACGTCCCTGGCTATATAAAATATATAGATGATTATGATAGGTGGGTTCATAAGTATAATAAATCTTTATTATTTAAATTATATATGGATTCCGTACCTAATAATCCATCAGCACATATTTGGAAAGATTTATTTTTAGGTAGTGTTAATTATAATAATATCGTTAGTGCCGGTAATGCTATTAAAAATTTCTTAAATAACGTTCATAATGAAGATGCAAAAGAAATATGTTATGAATCAGAAATAGAAGGATTAAAATGCATAGTAATTAATAAATATTTGTCTGGAAGAAGTTCTACGTTATTAGGAAATCAATTTGATGCATATAAATTATCAATAGTATGGACATTTGATGGCGATAATTATACTTATAGTTTATATAGTAAAAGTGATGATATAGATTGTTCTAAAATTGCAGAAAAATTTGGTGGTGGTGGACATAAAAAGGCAGCAGGATTCGTCCATAAAGATTTTCTATTAAAAAGAAAGGTTGGATGTTAAATGATTAAGTTTATAAAGAAACGGGATGGAAGGGTTGAAGAATTCAACCCTAAGAAAATAGCAATGGCTATTATTGCTGCTATGAAAAAATTTAATATTGAAGATTTAGAGGTAGCTGGAAATATTGCAGATGAGATTAGCGCTATGGATTTGAATGTTATTGATATAGAAGAAGTACAAGATATGGTAGAATTTAAATTAATGAAAAGCGATTATAAACAGGTTGCGAAAGAATATATTACATATAGAGAAAAACGTTCTAATATAAGAAGCGCAAATAGTAAACTAAATAAGAAAATTGAAGATATTTTAATGTGTAAGAGCATAGAAAACTCTAATGCAAATTTAGATGAACATTCATTCGCTGGTAGAAAGAATGAAAGTGCTAATGCTTTACAAAAAGATTTAGCTCTTAATGTATTTATGAGGCCAGAAGTAGCACAAGCTCATCGTGAAAATAGAGTATATACCCATGATTTATGTGAATATAATGTAGGTGGGCATAACTGCACATTCCTTAACCTTGGAGATATTCTAGCTAGAGGATTTAAAACAAGAAATGGAGATATCAGACCTGCTAGTAGATTCTCAACAGCTTGTCAACAAATCGCTGTTATTTTTCAGGTTCATAGTCAATCGCAATATGGAGGGATTTCATCTCCTCATATAGATTTTGACCTAGCTCCATTCGTAAAAAAGAGTTTCTTCAAACACTATGAAGATGGATTAAAATATGTAGAACAAGATGAAGAAAAGACATGGACTGATTTTTTAGCTATTTATATTATTACGTTTCCTGTACATAGAAAATCTATTGAAGGGTTTTCTAATCTTAAAAAAGCTATTAATAGCGTTTTATTAAAAAACTATAGTATAGAATCTGAAATTTTTAAAACATATTCTAATTCAGCATACAAATATGCTATTGATATGCTAGAAAAAGAAGGGTTGCAATCAGCAGAGGCTCTTTATCATAATCTAAATTCATTGGAATCCCGTCCTGGATCTCAATTGCCATTCACGTCTATTAATTTTGGTAGAGATACATCTCCAGAGGGTAGAAAAGTAATTGAATGGCTTTTAAAAGCAAATCTTGCTGGAATTGGAGAATATCATCAAACTCCAATATTCCCTATATCAGTATTTCAACATAAAAAAGGAATTAATGATAAACCAGGAACACCAAATTATGATTTGAAATTACTAGCTATAAAGGCATTAAGTTCGCATATCTATCCTAATATTGTAAATGGAGACTGGTCACAAAATATAGAAGATCCAGACAATCCTAGTACTTATATGGCTACAATGGGATGCGTCGATGGAAAAGAAGGTATAGTTTACGAAATAAATAATAAATCGTTATTTATGGAAGGTTTTGAGACAGCATGGAACAGATTGTCTAAGATATTTGATATTAAATACTATGACTATTCAAACTATATGGATTTAGAAAATGTAACAGTATACGATACCAGTTCTAATAAATTTGTTAATGCATTTAAAATAATTAAAAATCCTGACGTTGGTAATTGGAGACAATTATTATTTGAAGATGGTAGTATTTTATTAGCTACAGATGACCATGCACTACCTATAAAAGATAAAGGTAGGGTTCTTGTAAAAGATATGGAGATATGGGATGAAGTGCGTAAACAAAACTCAATGGGTACAGAACCTGTCCCTCCAGAGTATGTAACATGTATTGATATAAAAGATCTTGGGTTTAGGAACAAACCTAGCTATTGTTTAGAAACTGAATCTGGTAGATTTGATATATCTAATATTAACAGTTATAATTGTCGCACTTTTATTGGATATGATAGACACGGTTTAGGACATTCTAAAACAGGTAGAGGAAACGCAGCTCCTGTCACTATAAATTTACCTAAGATTGGTATTAAACATGGTATTTGTTTAAAAGAAAGAGAAAAACCAGATATTGATGGATTCTTTGAAGAGTTAGATGAAGTTTTAAAATTAGCAGAAACAGCTTTAATAGATAGGTTTTATCAGATATGTAAACAAAGTGTAAAGTCTGGATTTTTTATGTATGATAATAATACATTAGCAGATGCTGATAACGCTATGAAAAATGGTATATATGAAACTATGCGCCATTTTACATTAGCTATTGGATTTATTGGTATTGCTGAAGCTTGTCGCGCTCTTTACGGTATTGACCATAGTTATGGAGTTAAAGAAGTGGATGATTTTGCAGAAAAGGTTATTAAAACTATACATGAATATGCAAAAGATGCAAGCGAACGTAATAATCTCAATTTTGGCTGTTACTCGACGCCTTAAATAAAATGACAGGGCGACTATACAGTAATGTATAGGAAAATGAACTCGGTGAACCTATAAATATAGGGTGTGCTCTCAGCAATATAGAAATATATTGTAACTTCAGGAAATGGAAGTTTATGAGGGCGCTAACAGGGGAAAGCTAAGTTATAAATATTATATTGAATTTAACTATTTTATAATATGCCAATCCTGTGCTGGCAATATTATTAAGGAGGAATAATATGGGATTTAAAAAAGATAAATTGATTAAAAGTAATATGATGTGTGAAGATATACGATTAATACAAAATACAGATTCATATTATATTTCAAATACAGGAAATGTCTATAAAAAGATAAATGATTTATTTTTTAAAATGAATACATTCACTAATAGACATAATGGGTATGTTTATTGTAATATAATAGATAAAAATGGAAGGACAATAGGTAGAAGGGTTCATAAATTAGTAGCTATGGAGTTCCTTCCAAACCCTAATAATTATCCTGTAATTGATCATAAAGATGATATAAAACATCATAATTATGATAAAAATTTACAATGGTGTACAGTTTCTTATAATACTAAAAAGGCTTTTGATACTGGTGTTTTAAAAAATAAAAAATCATACATGGACGATCAATCCCATCCAGTTATAATGTATGATAAATATAGTAATGAGGAATTAAATAGATTTGGATCTGTATCTGAAGCATCAAGAGAAACTGGATATGATAAAACTACTATATGCCGCCAATGTAAATATAACAAACCAGCAAGAAAACCATATTATTTTAGATATGATAATAACGTTAGTCAAACGACTATCGAAAATTGGTTGAACAAACAGCCAACTAGTAGAGTAGATCAGATGCGAAACTCTTCTGATCGAAGCACCGAGCATCCTTCTAATAAAAGAAGACCTATATATAAAATTAGTAAGGATGAAGATATAGTCTAAACCGACTCTTAAATGAGTGTTAAAGTACTACGAAAGTAGCGGTACTCTTGGCAGAGAATTTGTGCAAAACATTATGTAATGGGTTAAGAGAAGAATTTGGAGAAATTAAAGATATTACTGATAGAGGATATCTAACTAATTCTCATCATGTGTCAGTATGGAGAGAAGTATCACTATATGATAAACTGAAAATAGAATCAAGATATGTTAATTATTCTACGTCAGGTACTATAACTTATGTAGAATTAGAATCTAGTATTATGAAAAATCATAAAGCTATTGAAGATATTATAAACTATGCTATGGAATTAGATATACCATATTTAGCATTCAATTTCCCTATTGATACTTGTAGTGGTTGTGGTTATCAAGGAGAAATTGAAGATTTGTGTCCTAAGTGTAAAGGATCTAATATTCAAAGACTTCGTAGAATAACAGGATATTTAACTACAGATTATAGAAAGTTTAATGATGGTAAAATTAAAGAAGTATTAGATAGAGTTAAACATTCTAAATATACTTCGTTCATAGATGAGACTAATGTTTAAAAATATAATAGAAGATAGCAAATGCTATCTTCTATTATTTTGGTTATATATTATATATGCGAGTAATTGTATAATATCTGCGGGTATGATAAAATACCGAGATAAAGGAGAACTTAAAGTGGGAAAATATTTTATTAATTTGGAAAAATCGTTAGATGAACTGCGTGCTAAACGGGATTATGCAACTTTTGAAAAGTGCGAAAATCTCACTGATCTGATGTTCAATAAAAACTCTAGCGTTATTAACCTGATAACAGAAAAATATCCAGAGTTGTATGAGTTAATGATATTAAATGCTATGGTGTATTCAAATGAATATTTCCCGTATGATCATCCCATAAAATTTCTAAAATCTATTGTTAAGGATTACGGCACATATTATGAGTACAATACGAAATTGACACTGCAAATACTCGAATATTGCGATTATGATTTTTTGAAATATATGGGGAAAACATTCGAGCTAAAAAAATTAGAAAGAAACGATATTGTTTATTATCTTGGAGATGTAATATATCATAGTTTAGAAGAAGATCCAAGAGTCAATCATTATATGATTAATAATAATCTCGTTGATGTAAATTGCGACGAATTTATAAATCTGATAGTAGGAGTGATGCTTGATCATACTGATGATGAAATAGAGACGACAAGACGGAAATTAAGCTTATTTAAATTAATCGTATCTAAAATGGATAAGCACGCTATACAACTTACTATATCTAGCGTAGAAGAATATAACCATGGAGATGAAGACGAAGCTGAAAACATTTCAAGCTACAAAGCTATCCTTGAGCGTTATTTATAATAAAAATAAAATCCTAAAATATCATTAACAAATAATTATATAATAAAAGTAGTTTCTACTTTTATTATTTTTTATAATTATATATCATATATGTGATAAATAAAAAAGGAGTTGGTATTAATGGAAGACAAAAAAAATGTAGAAGGAAAAGTTATTAATATTGTTAATTTTGATTGCCCGCCTTATGATCTTAATAAAATGAGAGAAGATATTTTTAAAATGATTAGAGAAGACGGGTATAAAGTACCTGATTTTAAAGAATTTAAATCTATAACAATTCCATTTAAAGAAATAGATAGAAAATATGATAATGGTAATATAGGTGACGCTATATTTAGAGAAGCAAATAAGTATTATTTTGATACTACTAATCATACTAGCGTATATGAAGACTGGGACGGAATGGGTCCATTTACCCATGTCAATGTCAATTTACTAGATCCAGCTCACATTATCGTTGTAGAAATGGAATTTATAGGCGATGTCACAATAAGAAGCACTCGCCAACATGATATAGATGAAATACAAAAGATCATCGATAAATATACGACTAGAATTTTTCCAAGAGCAGGGAATATTTATAAACATTTTAAACTAGGTTTTTGTGAAGTTGTTTCTATAACTATAAATGCAGATAATACAGATAAATTTGTTATATATAGAAGTGATAAATATGGGTATAGTCGTAATTATTCAGATTTATTAAAAACATTTATGGATAAAATGGATAAAGAAAAACATCCAGATTATGAACCACAAGAATATAACTTTGAATTTATAGCAGAAAAGAATGATGGTATTCAAGAATATAATAATGTTCATAAACACGAATTTAAATATGAACTAGTAGAGGATGCTAGTACTAAGTTAGAGGAGTGATAAAGTGTATATTAGCGGTATAAACTATGAATCAATAGTTGATGGTGAAGGAGTAAGAGTAGTAATATATATAAGTGGGTGCAAACACAATTGTAAAATGTGTCAAAATCCAGATACTCATAATTTTAAATATGGTAAAGAATTTACCATAGATAATCAATATGATGTTATAAATTATATTGCGGACACTCCATTTATAGCTGGATTAACTATCAGCGGTGGAGATCCAATGTATTCTGCTAAAGAACTTTTAGCGTTTATTCAAAGATATAAACGTAAGGTTAATAATAGTATATGGGTATATACTGGATTTACATATGAGGAAATCTTAAAATATGAAGATATGTTTAATATATTAAAAGAAATAGATATTTTAGTGGATGGGTTGTTTATAGAAGAAGAAATGAGTCCATTACTAAATTTCAAAGGATCTAAAAATCAAAGAGTCATTGATGTACAAAAATCTATAAAATCAAATAAAGTAATTGAGTACGATATTTAGAAAAGTAAACAAAGTTTTACATTAATATAATAAATTTAAGGGGATATTAAGTATGAAAACTTGGGAAACAGTACGGGAAAATACTATGTTCGTTCCAAAGCACAAAAAAGATAAGATTGAATTTGCTGCTAAATTAGCACATAGAATAGAAAATTTTAAAATAGACAATAATATCAGTGATATTAATGTTTTATCCAATAAATTAAAAACTAAACGAAAAGTATTAGAGGGTATATATGAAGGCAAAATCGATACAGATAGCCAATTATTCAAATTGTTAGATGAATTGGGTTTAGAATTAAATTTAGGTATTAAAGTGGAAAGGGAAGTGATTTAAATGAATAAATTTGAAAAAGTAAGTTTTAGTGAATATTATAACTCTACTAAATATCCAGCCTTATATCCAATAATGGATGCTGATATACCATTACTTGAAAATATAATGGTTGAATATAAGGAAATAAAACTTCCTAAAAGATCAACTGCTAAGTCTGCAGGGTATGACTTTTATGCCCCAGTAGCCTTTACATTAGAACCTGGTAATAGTATTAAAATTGCCACTGGTATCAAAGCTCAAATTGATGATAATGCTTTTTTAGCATTATTTCCTAGAAGTAGTTTAGGATTTAAATATCGTCTTCGTCTTGATAATACTGTTGGTATTATAGATTCTGATTATTATAATAATGGTAATAATGAAGGCCATATTTTTATTAAGATTACAAATGAAGGCACTACGCCTCTTACAGTAAATGCTGAGGATGCATTTGCTCAAGGAATTTTCATTCCGTTCTTAAAAACTGTAGATGACGACACTACTGAAGAACGTGTTGGTGGTATTGGTAGTACAGATCCCCAAATTAAAAAATAATATACTTATAACATATAATTAGAAAAGGAGTTTATATAAATTTGATAAAGTAATAAATTATAATTATATATTATAGATATGATTAGAACGATTAATATAAATTTTTCTAATTACTTCCCCACATTTTGGACCAGGTTAATCTTGGTCCTTCTTTTTGGTATTGACAGGTTCCCCACGCCTGTTAATATATATATAATAGGTGACGTATTATAGCTTATAGCAAAGTGTACGTCGCCACCGCTATTACGAAGTGATATTAATAATTCGCTTCGTAATGATATTAATGAGCGGGGAGATGAATCCCGCTGTGCGTCCATTTGCTAATAAGACCAGTGGAATAGAAGACTGGTTGAAGCCTATGGGCCTTTTATTATAGTAAGTTAAAGAGCTTAGACAGCAACCTACTTAGAGTGGAGTAGTAGGTCACAGCAGAGAACACTGCTCAAAACAAACAGGAATAAACTAGTGCGATACCTTCGCACTAGTTTATTTTTTTTCTTAATTATATATTATAAACATGAGTAGAATGATTAATACATATAACGACGAAAGGGATGTGAGTATGAATAGTTATTATAATCTTACATCATGGGAAAATCACTCAATCGGAGTTATGCTTATTGCTGGTTTTAGCGGATCTGGTAAAACAACTCTTGGTAGAGAACTAGCTAAATATTATAACTGTCCAGTATATGAATTTGATGGTGTGAGTAAAGAGATTATGGGAAAAAAGGCAAGAATTTTGTATATAAAATTAAATCCAGGAATCTACAAGAAGGAATGAATATATGATACAATATTTGCTTAAAAACCATGAAGGAGAAAATGGAAAAGATCAGAGAGTTATTTTAGAAGGTATTCGAGTCAATTATTTTGACATGGAGAAATATCAAAAATATCCAATGGTGATTCTTGGGACAGGAGTTATCAAATCAACTATTCGGGCTTTTATAAGAGCATTTCGGAAAGAGTATAAGGGGAAATATAAAAGAGTTCACTTCTTTCCTTATATTAAAGCAAACGTATCTTATTTTATGACTATAAAAAGAGTTAAAAAGTTTATGGATAAGAATGCGGAAATATCTACATTTAATATCTAGCAAATAAAATATTTAGTTATATATTATAAATGTGTAGAAAATATAAATATAATTAAGGAGATGGATTGTATGCTTGAAAAGTCAACAATAGAAGAGGTTGATTCTTTTGTGAAAGAAATGGAAGAATTTATTACTATTTTAAAAGTTAAAGTTGGCTCTCTTATTAAACATATTGAAATGGAGAGTCAGTTATCAAACGATTTATCTGATGAATTGCAATTATTAAAAGATTTATATACTAATATTGAAGGAATTCCTAAATACGAAGACGGAGATTATTGTGATTTAGAAGACTTTTACAATGTAAAACTCGCGTATATTGTAAATACATTCTCCCTAGCAGAAAAAGCTGCGCCTATTCAAAAGAGGTTTATGCTTGATGGGGATATAGTTACTGATAAGAACTATATTAATTAAAAGGGAGAAATACATAAACATTAAAATAACTAGTGTAAACAACACTAGTTTATTTTTTTTCTTAGTTATATATTATATAAGTATAAGGAGTGGTTAAAATTTTATAAAATAATATTTATACAAACAATGTAGTAATTAAAAGGGGGAGTCAAATTGGCTGAAAAAATAATTAACGTAAGTGCAGCAGAACAACACCATTCAGATTTAAAATTATATGCTATTAATATATCTAGGCATAGGGTAATACCAGACTATAGAGACGGTATGAAACCTGTTCATAGAAGAATTATTTATTGTATGTATAATGATCTAAGAGAAACAAAAACAAAATATGTAAAAACATTACAAGTTGTTGGATCTGTATTAGGAAATTATCATCCACATGGAGATAGTTCTGTAACTGGGGCTATAAAACCATTAACAAATTGGTTTGAAATTAATAAACCTTTGATTGATAACCAAGGATCTTTTGGTAATATACAAGGGGATGACGCCTCACATCCACGTTATACAGAAGTGAAACTATCTAAGTTTACTTTAGATTGTATTGTTTCTGATTTAGATAAATCATATAATGTAATAGACTGGGAAAAAAATTATAATGACGAATTATTAGAACCAGAGTTTTTACCAGTGACACTACCAATGTTACTTATTAATGGAACGTTAGGTATTGGAACTGGGATAAAAGTTGAAATACCAAGGCATAATATTAATGAAGTTATTGATGCTACTATAGCTGTATTGAAAAATCCAGCAGCACAAGTAGAATTAATTCCAGATCATTGTATGCCATGTGAAATAATTAAAACTAATTTTAAAGCTATTTCTAATAAAGGAAACGGAAATTATACTGTAAGAGGTATAATAGACGTAGAAGAGTACAAAGGAAGACATGCTTTAATTATAAAATCGTTACCAGATTTGACATTTTTATCAACTGTAATTATAGCTATCGAAAAATTGGTAGTAGAAAACAAATTAATACAAATACAAGATATGTTTGATGAGAGTGAAGAAAACAAATTAAGATATGTTATTGTCTTGAAAAAAGGTGCGGACCCAAATTACGTAAAAAGTGTTATATATAAAAATACTAACATGGAACAATCTTGTCGTGTAAATTTTGAAGCATTAAGAGGAAAGATTCCAATAAGAATGTCCTATAAATCATATATACTTGCATGGATTGATTTTAGGAAAGTTACTAAGTTCCGATTGTATTGTAATATATTGCAATTGGTACAAACAAAAATACATGAGAGAGAAATATATATTAAAGTATTACAATCTGGGTATATAGATGATATTATACACATGATTAGAAATCAAACAACTATTGATGATAATT
>Ga0153996_1000292_pt1 | contig 23209 bp, 31 predicted proteins | sample TSNC080MetaG_FD_104728 | JGI IMG/M metagenome (GOLD analysis project Ga0153996, IMG submission 104728) | Attine ant fungus gardens microbial communities from North Carolina, USA - TSNC080 MetaG | ecosystem: Host-associated > Fungi > Mycelium > Unclassified | place: USA: North Carolina, Lumber...
AATCAGATCATCCTTCAGTAAAACCTGGCGGGGTTCCATATGCATAGACCAGGGGAAACGGTCTGCCGACCACATTTCCTGCTTATGGAACCAGGGATAACCGCCAAAAATTTCATCCGCACACATAAGATACACCCACGGAGGAAAGTAAGATGAATAGGTTGAAAAATTTTAAAAACTAGGTTCTTTCTATGGTTAGTTGAAGAAATATGGCAAGTGAGTTATTTGCATGGACAAAGAAAACCCCTGGATCGCACCAGGGGCCTCTTTTTGAAACAATCTAAAATATCTATTTATCAAAATCATAATATCACTCGCCATTCAAAAATGCAACTATTTATTTAAATCGGTATTTACCTTTTCACAGAGCAGACCAGGATTTTTTAAAAATTAACCTCTTGATATTATTTTGTTTTGCTGCTCAATTCCTGCGTTTGGGGATTTTTGGATAAAGTACAAGCTCAAAATCATCCGCAGAATATCCTCGGAATGCTCCGTGTACGGTTTTCGTGTAGACAACTTTTTCTAACACTTCTTTCATCAAGTCATTTTTTGCAGCGGGAGAGGGGAGTGTATGGTATATCTCCAGCAATTTCTCCGCTTTTGGAATAATGTCTTTTCTGCTTTCGTTACGATATCCTTCCAGTTCTAATTCCTTTTCAATTATACTTTGATCAGTTTCTGCTTGGGCGATTCGTTCCGAAAGCAGTTTGGAGCGTTCCAAAAATTGGTCGGTTGTATAGATGCCCTGTTCAAGCAAGTCATGTGTATTACTCAGTTGCTTTTTTAGAGTCTCTATCTCTATAAGAATTTTTTTTGAGGATTTTTGCAACATGGAAACGGATACTTCTTTTTTGTCCTCGTGATTTATTTCCCATTGCAATTTATAATTTCCAATCCAATCCTTTAAAGATTCCATCAGTCGTTCTTCAATGTAGTGGTAAGGGGCGCTTACATTATCACAGTTACGATTATGGCAGGTGATATAATCTTTTTTTCGTGGCGCTTGTTTGGGCTTTAATGTCATGCGTCTGCCGCATTTTCCGCATACGATAATTCCAGCGAGTGGATTTCTGACAGGCTTTTTCCCCCCGACCGGACGTGGAGGGTTGTTTGCAATTAAATCCTGGGCAGTTTCAAAGAGCACGGTCTCTATGATTGCCGGATGCAAACCTTCCGCAATGAGACAGTCGTCTGATAGGTTTCTTGGGCGTTCGGTAGAGATTTTTCCATCTGCCATTGTCTTTTTTACCGGTCTCCAGTTCCAGCGTATTTGTCCTATGTAAACCGGGTTGATCAAAATGTCACGGATGGACGAGCTTGTCCAGTAACCACGATTCATTGGAGGTATGTGTAATGCGTTCAGTTTTTTTGCTATAAGATAGATGCCTAAGCGGCGCATTTCCCCATCTTCCTGCTTTTCCCCATCAACATATAACGAAAAAATCATGTGCACTACTTCCGCTTCTTCCGGCACCGGTTCTAAGGTCTGACCTTTGTCATTCTTTAACTTCACCTTTTTGTAACCATAGGGAGCTTTGCTTCCGATGAATTTCCCCTCTTTCACAGCTGCAATACGTCCACGTTGAAGGCGACGGTTAATTGTTTTATATTCCCGGCGTGACATGAATAATCCGAACTCAAAATATTCTTCATCGTATTCATTGTTCGGATCATAAGTTTTTAAAGGAGTAATAATTAAAGTGTTACTAAACTTGAAAGTTTGCGCCATGATTCCCTGATCAATGGTATCCCCTCTGGCGAGACGTTCAACTTCCATAACCAACACGCCAGTCCATAATCCATTTTCCACTTCGGTCAGCAGTTCCTGTATTTGGGGCCTGGCGGCTATACTTTCTCCTGATACTACCTCCCGGTATATTTTCGTTATATTTAGTTGCATCTTTTTTGCAAGTTCTAATAGTATATGTTCATGGCGGGCAAGTACCTCTTCTTCGCTACGTGATTCCATTTCCGTATCGGAACGTGACTTTCTTAAATAGATACAGTATTGCATGGAGTTCCTCCTTGATTTTCAGCCTTATTGTACGGTAATTTTTTGTGAAGTTTTTTGATTTTCCAAGAGATAGACTAGCTATAAAAATCTGTATCATGCTCATATATGAATCTATATAATAAGTATATGAAAATACTACTAGATAAACACATATACGACCACGATCTCACAATAAGACAAGTTTCCATATTGACAGGAGTTACAAAATCAACGATACACAACATCATTAATCATAAAGTTAGTCCAACAATGGACACAATGGAACGCCTAGCAGCCGGACTAAAAATTAAGATTTCTGACTTGTATGAATCAGAACATAAATAAAGTGTCCAAAATTCTGGACAAATAGTCTTGACGCATATGAAAATCTGCTTAAAAATGTTATGCTACTATACAGCCACGAGAAGGGCGGCTAAAGTATTAAATATAATATGTATTAAGAAAGATAGGAGGATTTATATCCTCGTATACTAGGAGGTAAATGCTTATGATATAAAAAGTTGCCCCACCATCATTTGATTACCACACATTCTATCATAATTTCAGCAGTTTATGATAGAACAAATGCTCGTAAATAGTGATGGAGGTAAGTACATATGGATAATGAAGAATATAAAAAACAAATCATTGAAATGATAAACAATATTAATAGTAAATCATTTCTTCGAAGAATCTATTTAATTATTACTGTGTTGATAGGGGGCTGACAGCTATAGTTAGTCCCCTACTCTATGCCTAGACATTTTTTCATAAAATCCTCTACGATCTTAAGTTTTTCTGGCTCTGTTTCTGCCAAAGCGTTTATTGCGTTCTGTATAAATGCGTTTTCAGGCATTGTTAATTTTCCGAGATTAAGCGAATATCTATCCTCTGAACTGATTTTCGCAAACATATTTTCTTCTCCGCCTTCGCCAGTGCGAAGCCAAACTTCATTGATTCCGAGCTTTGAACAAAAGCTGTCTATAAACATATCGCTAGGGTTTCCTCTTTTCACAATCTTAGATATGTATTGTTGAGTAACATTAACCTTATTTCCCACTTCGGTTTTAGTCATACCTATTTCGTTAATTGCTTTTTCTATTCTTTCATTTATCGTGTTCAAGTCAACACCTCCTCTAAAACATAGTATATCAGCACTATCGAAGTATGTCAATAAAGGATTACAACTCGGTTGTGAAAAAGCATTGACAGCAAGAATCAGTTGTGCTATCATACAAGTAGGTTGTGAGTTGGGGAGGTGAGAAAATGAATGACACAAACACAATTAACCTAACAGACGATACACTACAAAACATCTACATCATGGCACCACTACTTAATGAAATAGACCAAAATAAAGTACTTGGCCTAATGTTGGGTTTAATAAAGGGAAACAAAGAGAACATGCAAGACAACAATAGAAAAGCAGGATAGGCATGGTTAATACCGTCGGTTGTATTGAAAAAAATAGCTAATTAATTGGAATGTGACTGAACGTTATTATTCAAGGAAACAAGTACAACCAATGATGCATAAAATTCAAAGGAGGGGGTGTAAGGACGTGGCAGAGACTAACATTGTATCGGAGTACCAGATTGGAAACACAAAAATTAAAATAGCTGATGATTATTGCAAGGGGAAGACTGCGGAAGATGTGGATATTATTCTGCGCCGTATAGCCCAGAACGCATATTCCTACCTGTCTGCTGCAGTCGAGGAATGAAGATTACATATAACTCCTTCCGGTTGCATTTGAAAGATTTAAGAGAATCATCGGTTATACCAATGGCGAACATGGAAAAAATTACTTGAGGGTACTAAAAAAGTTACGCCCTGCTTCTGCAGGAACCAGTGGGTAAAGTGTAATTTCTGGAGCATCTTCATCATCGAGAAAGTCGATATCCTTGACAGCAGAGGCGATAATGTTCATAAAAACACTGTCTGGAAAAGCGGATACCTTAGTAAAAAAATCAGTATCGTAGAATTGATTTAAAGCATGAACAATTTCATCCTTATGTGTCAGAATCTGTTCCTCTTTGGAGTACAGACCTGTTCCGGTTAAGTAATCGAGGGAAACATCAAAATAGTCGGCGAGGGCGACTAAAATATCAACAGAAACAGCGCGTTGACCTGTTTCAATCATGCTAATAGCTGACTTACCTATGCCTATGGCGTTTGCTAAGGAATTTTGGTTTAAATTTTTACTTATGCGCAGAGCCTTGAGGCGCTCTGAAAAAATATTTTTATTTAACATAAAAAGCTCCTTGACAGCAGTTCACTAAAAGTGAAGAAAGTCGAGAGAATGGAGGGCAAGTGAAACAATTGAACATACGAAAGGACCGCATAAAAAATAATTGGACGCTTGAATACGTTGGCAAGGAAGTAGGCCTAACCAAAACAGCTGTTCAAGCCATCGAAACGGGGCAACGTAGGCCTTCATTCAATGTTCTTATGAAACTATGCAGGCTATTCAATGTACCACACAAGGAAATCGAACGATTATTCACAGTAGCCGACGAAAACAACAATCTCTCAAACGAATGATACCATAGCGTTATCATAAAGTAAAGAAGAAGCTTAGAAGCTGAAAAAATGGATATACAAGTGACTGTAAGTGAAGAAAAGAAAGCAACATGTACAATCTGTTAGGCATAAGAATACATAAATAAAATTATGGCAGAGTGGAATGAAGAACAGAAACAGAGAAGTGAGGAAATTACAGATGAAAGGGATTTGTCGCTTGAAGATGAAACCCAAAACGCATATTCCTATTTGTCTGCTGCTGTTGAAAAATAAGATTCTTTTATATGTAATATGTTTTCAAATTTTTTTCAAAAGGAAGATGTTAAAAGCAACGTCAAGTATGATGACTTGGAGGAATGAGATCGAAAGATTTTAACGAGAGGAGAGTGAATCAATGAAGCAGCCTAAAAAACTGACAAGAAGACAAAAGGAGATGATCTCACAACGTGGTCTGCAGCCAAAGAATTGGATGCAACTGTGTGAAGATCAGGACAGAGTTATGTTACAGAATAAGAAGACAAGCAAGTTGCGCCCTTTGTATAAAGTATAGGGAAGACAGAATAAAAAATTATATATGAGCAAGATGACATACTAAATAGAAGGAGAATGATATATGTTAAACATTATATTAGGAATGTTAGTGATTATAGTGACGGTGGTAGTTGGTGGTTGGAAATTTGAGGTTGGTGAGTTAATACATATCAGGCGTTATATACCTTTTATATGTTTTGGGTTGGGATTTTTAATATTATCTGCCAGTTTCACAATCATACCTACCGGATATACCGGAGTAAAGAAAATATTTGGACAAGTGAATGAACGGACAGCACAGAACGGATTTAACTGGCAGATTCCATTTGTGGAAAGCATTGAGCAGGTGAATAACAAACAGCAGGACCTGTCCATCAACAAAGACACCGAAAGTTACATCTGGGGAGAAACAGCAAATAGGACAAGGGTATATTATGACGGAATTACAGTAAGCTATATAATTAATAAAGAAAAATCAGCATGGATATATGCGAACATATCGAATTATCCTGATTTGATAACAGAATCGATTGTATCTTCCGCAATTAAGAATACAAGCAAACAATTGTCTGATGAAAAGGCAACGAACAGAGGAATTATTGAATCCCTATCCATGGATTCTTTACAGAAATCTCTGGATGAAAAATATGGTGCAGAGACAATTACAGTAGTCAAAATAAATATCCTTGATGCAGGTTTTGATGAAGAATACCGCCAGGCAGTAGCTGAGAAACAACAAGCACAGCTGGCTTATGAACAACAACAAATTGAAAACAAGAAATCTATTGAGCAAGCCGAAGCAAAAGCACAGGCGAAAATTAAGAAAGCCGAAGGAGAAGCGGAGGCAAAAAAAATATCTGCCCAAGCCGAAGCAGAAGCCAATGAAACGTTGTCTAAATCTTTATCGGAGGACATTTTTAATCAGAGAATGATTGAAAAGTGGGATGGTGAGCTGCCAAAAGTGATGGGAGAAGGTCAGGCTTTGTTTGATATCGGCAGTCTGCAAAGCGGAACAGCAAAAGCTGAACCAGAAAAAAAGGAGGAGTAAAGAGTGAATAAAGTTATTTTAATGGGAAGATTGACAAGAGATCCGGAACTACAATATTCAACAGGGCAAAAGCCTACGGCAATAGCTCGTTATACGCTTGCCATAAACAGGAAATTCAAACGCCCGGGGGAAGCCGAAGCCGATTTTCTCCGATGCATAGCATTTGGAAAAGCGGCGGAATTTGCAGAAAAATATTTCCGCCAAGGGCTTAAAATAGTGATTGTTGGTCGCATTCAAACGGGCAGCTATACGAATAAGGAAGGACAAAAAGTCTACACGACTGAAGTAATCATAGAGGAACAGGATTTTGCAGAGAGTAAAGCGACCTCCGGAGAGAACATTCCCTCGCCAGCTCCGGAATCCGAGCAGAGTTTTATGAGTGTTCCGGATGATTTGGATCTTCCCTTTAATTAAATATAAAGAAAGGGGATTGCATTGAATATAACGGAGACGAAAATCAAGTACATAATAGGAAATCCGGGATTAGAAGAGTCCCTTGTGGAAGAACAAAAAAAGCTTCTTGAAAAAATCAAGAATCAAAACGAAAATCTGGATAGCATTCATGATGAACTCATTGGATCCGCAGTATTGAAAGGGAGAGAATTACGGCATGACGTTCTCTCTCGCACAAATAGCAAAAATGACGGCATATATGGCGCCATAGAGCAGGCAGAAAGAATCCAGCAAGAGTATTTTACAGGGCTGCAGGAGCAATTTTTTGTACTTGTAGAGCAATTGGAAATGGTGCAAAGGGCAAGGTTATGTTTCGATACTCTTGACGTGGAATCCAGATTGATTTTAAACCGGCTCTATAGGGATAAAGAAAAATGGGAATACGTTGAAAAAAACATGGGCATAAACCACAGAACCTTTATTACGAAAAGGAACTTTGCGATGTATACGGTTATGGAGCGATATAACAGCCGGCTTACCATGCGTGAGTTGGGGAAAATGAAAAACAAGGATAAGGAAGATAATGTAACGCAAAGAAAGCAAGGCAAGGAAATAGCGGGCCAGATAAGCCTGTTTTGAAGGAGACAATATGAAAGTTAGAGATATAAGCAATGTCGAAAGGGACATATACGGAATCATGGTGAAATTGGATTATGTCAAATGTGGCGACTCGGAAAAGCTGTTTTTTTCAATATGCGCATATGACTATAACAATACTTTTCCAGCAATATTAAAAATGTATTATCCTTTTGATAATGGTGCTTGGGAAACCGTGGGTGTTTGTAAACAGGCAGAAAAATTAGATAAGATATGCGATGATTTTAATAAATGTAAACACGAAATCTTTGATAGCAGCGATCAACCCGGACAAGCGTTAAAAAAAGAAGAACTTATGAAAAGACAAGCTTTATTGTCCGGGGAATTTGAAAAGGTTCTAAAGATGGAGCCGGAAAAAAGGTTAAGTCCTGAACAGTCATCTTTAAAACCAACAAGAAGATCAAAAGGTGGGAGATAAGTATGGAAAATAAAAAAAAGGATAATGCAATTATTATTGGGATTGATCATGGCTATGGATTCATGAAAACGGCCTCCAGCATTATGAAAAGCGGAATAAAGGAGGTTCCGGTGGTGCCGCCTTTCGCACACAATATTCTTGAGTACGGTAACCGGGTTTACGTGGTGGGTCAATGCCGGCAGAACCATGAAGTAAAAAAGACGGACACGCCGGATTATTATATCCTCACCCTTGCGGCGATTGCAGCGGAACTAAAAATACGGAAACGGAAGAGGGGGAACGTGATCATAGCTGCCGGCCTTCCTTATTCATTTTTCAGCAGCCAGAGGGAAGAATTCAAAAAGTACCTTATGCAGAATGAGAATGTAAAATACCGCTATTGTGACATTGATTATGAAATACATATTAGCAATGTCTTTATATTTCCGCAGGGATTCCCGGTTATTTCAGAAAAACTTGATTCCCTTCAAGGGAAGAATACCGTTGTTGACGTAGGAAGCCGGACCTTGGACGTTCTTACTTTTCAGGAGAATGAAGCGCAACATGAATATTGTTTTTCTATGCAAGGGGGGACTATTGATTGTATTGAAAGCATACAGAAAGACTTTATGAGTAAGTATCAGGTTTCCCTTGAAGAAAATATCATTCAGGATTTTCTACAGGGAAAAGAAGGACAATTAAAAGAAGAGCACTGTACTTTTTTGGAGCAGCTGACACGCTTCTATGTCAGGAATAGTGTCTTATCCGCATTGGAAGCAAAAGGAATTAGCTTTGAGTTCACTCACGTAACGTTCTGCGGCGGCGGGGCAGTGGTGGTGAAAAATTATGGTGATCTCCATACAAGTCAATTTACATTCGTTGAAGATATCCACGCAAATGCAAAAGGGTTTGAATATCTTTGCAAAGGCATTTTGAGGCAGAATGGAAAATAGAAGCGGAAAGGAGATGCGATGTTAAATATTTTAGGATTGAAAAAGAAGCATCTGTCATCGATAGGGATTCGAGATTCAGAAAGGATTGAGATATAGATGGTGTTTGAAGTCAGAAGGATGTTACATAACATAATAGATAAGGCATATGAAAATGATACAGATATTGATAAATATAAAAAATTTTATTTATCATTCCTTGAAAAAAATTACAAAAGTAAAGGTGGTGACTATGCCCTTAAAAAAAGAGAAATCCGTATTATGGGAGTCGGAAAGAAATCAGCAAAGGATCTGTGTCTGACTGCATTACATGAACTGGCACATCATATAGACAACATGCAGCGTGATACAACGGATCATAGCACAAAGTTTTACAGCATCTATCAAAAACTCGTACATAGTGCATTAGATATTGGATTTATGGATATTGAAGATGTGAGATGGGTAATAGAAAACAGCAGCTATGCGGATTCCAGGAAAGTTGCCAGGTTTTTAGATGAATATGCGCCCCATTATAATAGGACTGCAATGATTAATGGTAACGTAAAGATTTGTGTATATAACTCGTTTAATATCCGGTCGGTATTAAAAGAAAAGGGGTATCGATACAATGAGGTTGATAAATCATGGTGCAAAACGATAGAGGAATCAGCAGTCGATGGAGAAAAAGAATTTCTACTGCTGCATATACAGGAGCAGGATATAGACATAGTGGATACAAATAAAGTCCATATCAGGAACAGAATGTATATAGAGGTTAAAGGTAATACATTTCAGTGCAAAGACATTTTGAAGAATAATGGTTTTTCTGCTTCTAAGAGCGGGAAAAAATGGTCATGGAAGAAAGAAATATCACAGGAGTGTTCGAGAAGCGAGTATCAAAACATAAGTAGTGAACTGGCTGATTTTGAAGATGTAAAGGTCAGTATCGTTTAAACAAACAGCCAATTATTTTATAGCAAAGTATTATTTAAGTTAGTAGAGGCAAAGTAGATAAAAGATGAAATGCTAAAAAGAAGTAGTTTCAACTTTCTTGATTATAAACTTTTTCAATTACCAAAAGTAAGCAGACGAAAAGAAAGAGAAAAAATTGGAAGAGTTATAAGGGATTAAAAAGGGGGAACATTATGCGAAACATTTCTGCTATGTATAAGTGGAGTGGTGGTACGGATTATAAACATACTTGTATAGAGTGTTCCAACTGTATCAGGATGAAAAGGGGCAGTAAATATATTAGCAGGTGCAGGGCATATGGAGAAGATGATAAGCCTGATACTAATTGGAATGAGAACAGTATTTCTTGTAGATTTTTTGGAAAACCCTATAATGATATTCCTATTTCATTAAAGATGCAAGGGCAAAAACGTCATGTCGAAATAAGTGCTGATACATTACAAGGGCAGATAAGTTTTGCGGATTTCCCAGGGGTAATACCATGAAAATAGGATTAATAGATGTGGACAGCCATAACTTCCCAAGCCTGCCGCTTATGAAACTGTCTGCGTGGCACCGGAAACAGGGCGATACAGTTGAATGGTATTCACCTATGTTTTCCGGTTACATGGATATGGTGCATATGAGCAAAGTGTTTTCGTTCACACCAGATTACCAATACTTCATTAATGCAGACATGATAACAATGGGTGGAACTGGTTACGGTATAGAAGTGATAGATAGAGAAGAAACTTATTATCCAGAAGATGATCTGCCTCTGTTACAGGAAATAGAGCATATCTATCCTGACTACAGCCTTTATCCGGAATTAACAAGAGACACTGCATATGGGTTTCTGACAAGGGGATGCCCACGGAATTGTGATTTCTGCCATGTCGGGGCTAAAGAGGGGTGCAGGAGCCGGAAAGTTGCTGACTTAGCTGAGTTCTGGTGTGGGCAAAAAAATATTGTATTACTGGATCCGAACCTTCTGGCCTGCCGGGAAAGTAAAGAATTATTAGGACAGCTGATAGAGAGCGAGGCGCAGGTGGATTTCTCACAGGGGCTGGATATCAGATTAATGACGCAGGAAAAAGCAGAGCTTCTGAAACAGGTAAGGGTCAAGAGGGTTCATTTTGCATGGGATAAATACTGTGATAAAAATGCCATCGTTCCAAAGCTGAAGGAATTTAAGGAGTTTACCGGGTGGGATATACGAAAAATGTCTGTCTATGTGCTTGTAGGGTACAATAGCACATTAGAAGAGGACTTAGAGAGGATATATACTCTTCGGGAACTGGGGTATTGGCCTTTCGTGATGGTGTACAACAAGGAAAAGCTGCCAGCCAGACATATCCTAAAAAAGCTGCAGCGGTGGGTAAATATGCGGGCAGTGTTTCAGACCGTACCACGGTTTGAGGATTATGTTGATAAATAAGGGGAAAAGATGATTGATTTGGAATGCATCGTTAAAAAGCATGAATCCGGGAAAGAAGGTAATGATAATTGGGAATAAATAGAACTGGAGGGAATAAAAATGACGAACGAAACATTAAAAAGGATCAAAGAAGTTCAGGAAGAGATCAGGGAGTATAACGTTGAAATTGAGCAATTAAGATACTGGATTACAGAGTGTCCAAAGAATCCCTGTTATGTGAAGGCTGGTGAAAGTATAGGAGACGGCGTTTTAACCAGAAGAGATGAAATTGCAATACTGATAGAGTATAAGCAAGAGAAAATAGACAAATTAGATACAGAGCTGGCAGCACTGGAAGCAGGTAAGGAAATATAATAATACAGAAATACTATTTCACTTTGGGCTTATGATTTATATAGATTGGAGTGTTTATGGAGGAAGAAAATGGAAGAATATTTATTCAAGGCGAAACGAGTTGATAATGAGAGATGGGAAAAGGGATATTATGTAAAATTAGTTGGAGATAATCATCACTATATATTTACCGGTGTTTTGGACATTACGGGGCTTTATCCAACCTTATGTAGATATGAAGTATTTCCAGAGACGTGTCAGCGTTACACAGGATTAAATGATATCTCTGGAACTCAAATATATGAAGGGGATATTATCGAAAGCCATCTAGGTGGTCAAGTACTTGTTGGGAATATGGTAATTAAGTATGGTACATATCAAGCGTATTGTCCGGCAGATAAACAGTATATGGACAGTGTTGGATTTTATGCATCTAAAAAGGGATATCCTGATATGCCAATCGGACCAACGGAAGTTTATGCGAAAGTGGTCGGCAATATTTATGATAATCCAGAATTGTTGGATGATTAAATTAATCTTTACAGTAGTAAATGTTGGGAAAGAGAAGAAATTTAGTAAATAAAATGCCTGATCCCCATACGAAGAAGTAAGGGGGATCAGGATGCAGAGCATCTTTTTTTCCTATAATACTTTAATTTTAAAAGTCTAAAAAGACCGTGTTATAAAAAACACTTTTATTATTGTTAAAGCTTAAGTACGACTTCACTTAAAAGTTCTCTGCAGAAATTACTTACTACCCTCGCATCAGTCTAAGTTATAGGAACAGGGCAAATTCAAAAGTTTGGTCAAAATATCAAACCTCCTCTTCTGCCAAAGGGCAACTTAACTATATCAAAATAATAATAAAAAGTAAATACATTAATTGAACATTTGGAAGGAGTTGATAATTTGAATGCAGTTTTAAGATATCCGGGAGCCAAGAACAGGTGGCTCCGTGGATATGTGAGTATATACCGGAACATGAGTGACAGATGAAGAGCTTTACCAAGTTAAAAATCTTAATCAAAGATACATAGATGAAATTAAGGCAAAACTTAAACAGTAAAATAGTGATGTTAATCTTTAAGGAGGAAACGATGGCATGTGAATATCTAGAAATTGACGAATTTGGTGAAGCGATATGCCATAGCAATGGCGAGACGTGTCCGACAGAACATGTTGCAGGCTGCTCGGTTGAACCTTATGACTGTCAGGGAAACTGTGATCATTATGATTTATAATTTAATCTTTAGTGGAGAAAGCAGATGAATGGATATATTCCGGTGTAATGCCATGCGGCAGGAAAGAAAAGATAGAAAATGAGAAAGCGGCTGACTAAAGCAGAAAGACAAAAAGTATATGAAAAGTGCGGAGGACACTGCGCTTACTGCGGCCGCGAATTGGAATACAGGCAAATGAATGTAGATCACGCCATCCCACTTCGGAGCTGTGGAAAAGACGAACTCGAAAACATGCTGCTGGCTTGCCGCAGCTGCAACAACTACAAAAGCTCAATGTCCATAGAGGAGCTCCGGGAAATGATTGAGAAGATGCCGGACACGCTTATGAGAGACAACACAACATACAGAAATGCTGTACGGTTCGGGGTGGTGGTCCCGAATAAGATGCCTATAAAATTCTATTTTGAAAAAATATTAGAATATGGGAACGATGTAACGGAAAAGTTTTTAATACGGTTAGAAACGGAAGAACTTAATCAACAAAACTGAACTTTAATGAATAACGGCAGTGTGTGGAATACAAGCCAGGTTCGAATCCTGGGTAGCCATTATGGATACGCCCTTGGGAGGCTGTAAGTGCGGGTTGCTGGTTCGACTCCAGCCGCTGCCGACTTTTACGACTTTGCAAATCGAAAGGCGGTAATAACAATGATAGAGGGATATAGAAAATCTGTATTAACTCGATATGCAAAAGAGTGTGCATGGGGAGCGAAAAGGTTGATTGATGGCATCTGCATGAGTGAGGAAATTTCTAAGACCGAATTGGGACGCACTATTGCTCATGGGTGGAATGGCAGTGATGAATTGATTATGGCGGTAGCAAAACGATTTGCCAAGCTGGCGAATGATCGTCAAGCTCCAGATGTAGAAACAGGAGAGGTACAAGAGTTCTGTGACATCATTCAAAAAATAGTGGAGTGCTGTGAAGAGAATGATTGGTTTGGCTACTAAACTGATCATTATTGGAGGCAGGAAAAAATATGGCGATATACAAGATTGGAATGGCAATTTTTGCTTTTAGGGATTATGTAAAAGAAGATTGCACAGAATTTAGGACAAAATCTAAAAAAGAAATAGTTGAGCGGTATGAAAAACGCCGCTTTAAAGAGGCTGAAGAAAAACTAAATTAGAATTTGGATGAAAGGCAATAGGAAGAAACATGGTGTATATGTAATTTTCAACGGACATATTTATTATTTTGACAGCGATGTTAATCTGGATGGTTATCTAGATCAGTGTTGCATGAGTGTTAAGGAAACGAACAAAGATAATGGGATTTTTTATGATGACGAACTGTAAATTAATCTTTACGTAGAAAGGAAAAATTAAAATGAATAGACTATTTATTGATATACAAGAGTCTTATGTGTCACCTGATGATTCGATAGAAAACGATGATGATCTCTTTGGTTTCTTTGGGCATTATGAAATAGCAGATCCAATTGTCGCAAATAGAGAAGAGTATGTTCAATTATATCAGACATATAGTGATAAAGATAAACTCATAGTAGATTATACCGTTCTTTATAACCCGAGGGAAAAAGAATTTATGGTGGTTGATACATCAGAAGATTAATTTGATACATATAAAAGTATCAAAGAGGTTAGTCCGTTTATTCCCAGAGATACAATTAGGCAATTTGATAAAGTATCAAAAGAGGAACTTTCTCTGAAAATTCTTAATTATTGGGAAGAGTACGATCCTGCTTTCGGCTATGCAACGGGACTTGCTGGATGGGAAAATAAAAGACAGGTGATAGACACTATTGGAAGACAATTAGAGAGCAAGGCAGGTCGTAAGATGATACTAGGTGATTTGAAAGATATCGCCAGGGAATATCCACACTTGAAAAATAAGATAGATCCTTTAATTAAAGAAGTTTCGAATAAAATTCCAGATAAAAAAAAGAAATGTAGATAATGTAGTTTTTGTAGTAGAAAACATGTGGCTTTGGGTAAGGCGCAATTACGGTAAGTTTAAACACTGCTTGGGGCAAAAGATATTGCAACATGTAAATGAATTCAATTAACAAAACTGTACTTTTTGAAAGGAAATCAAAATGGAAAATAGTGAAGAAAAAATTTACAAACCAGCAGAACCCAAAATCATTGTATATGATTATCTGCTTAATTATTTTGGTGGAGACACTTTTAAAGGAAAAATTATCATGGGGGCTTGTGTCCAACTGGCAATAAAAGCATATAAAGATAGTGAAGAAGTAAAGTTTACAGAAGAACCAAAGTACGAAAATATATTCTTTAGTGAAATCTATAATGTTTCTTTTGATAAGGAAGAATTGTTTTCCATTCAGAAAAACCTTATGGTGGAAAATCTTTTCCGCATTGTTTTTGGATGGGACAAGATAGAGTCAGAAGTAGTCGGCTATACATTAGATTATCTGGACGTAATGCCTGATGAAATAATGAAAGACATGCCAGAGCAGATTAAAAATCTGCCGTGTTCCTCACCCATGGAAGTTTCAGAGGAAGATTTTAGAGGTTTTTTAAGTATGCACATGAAAGATTTTGATATTTCAGACAATGTAAATGCACAAGTACCATCTGTTTCGTATATTTAAAGAAGATTATAAACAAAAGTATGGAATTTAGTTTACAGACAAAATTATAAGCTAAGAAAATGTTTTATATAAAAAACACGTCAAGAGAGGGATTATTACATTATGGCTGAAATATTCAGAGTGTATAAACAAGGTAATTTTACAGTAATGAGTAACCATCATCTTCAAAATTCAAATTTATCATTAAAAGCTATGGGTCTATTATCCAAGCTGCTTAGTTTGCCGGATGATTGGCATATAAGCATTAGAGGGATGGCAAAGATTTGTAAAGACGGATATGACAGTATCCGTACGGCTTTTAAGGAGTTGATCACGGAGGGTTATGTGATCCGCAAACAAATGCGTGATCCGCTTGGCAAATTGAGCGGAATTGAATACATAGTAAGAGAAAGCCCGGATGTTGAAATACCTGATGAGTTTATAAATGATAAGAATCCTTCCGCCTGCGATACGGATTGTGAATATGATAGTTTAAAAGATTCTCTGGAAGATTTGAATAAAACAGAAGAAGGAGTGTGTGCTGAAGAGGAGAAGAAAATTGAGAAAACCATTGAAAATAGAGGGTTTGAACCGTATGGGGAAAATCCGTGCACGGGAAACCCGTCCACGGAGAATCCGTCCACGGGAAATCCGACCACGGGAAATCCGACCACGGGAAATCCGACACGAATAAATACTAATATAACTAATAATACTAATAAACTAAATACTAATACTCCCCCTCCTCCCCCTAAAGAGAAATCGGAAGTGGAAGTGGAAGAGCGTATTAAACAAAAATTGGGCTACTCTGCCCTTTTGGCAGACAATGACAAGACAAATCTTGATGCCATTGTTCGGTTACTCGTGCGCTATGAATCCGGATTGGGACAGTATGCGTACATAGATGGCAAAAAAATTTCAGCAGCGGAGCTCCAAAAGAAGTTTCTAAGTCTGCGATCCGAAGACATTGAGAGGGTTTTATGCTCGGTTGCGAGTGCGGAAATTAAAAACATGACCAATTATTTAATTTCATCACTGTATCGGACCAGGTTGCGATCCTCAACGGAGAAACCTGAACCGCCGCAAATTAATTCAAAAAACCGATTTAATAATTTTCACCAGAGGGATTATGATTTTGACGATCTGGAGAGAAGGTTATTGAACACCTAAATCATTATATGAGATCGCCAAATCATGGTTTGATAACAACCAGCCAATTGATTGATCTGAATTACATGTTTTATCCGGCATGTTTGGTTTACTATTTTAAGGGATAAAGATACCGGAAAAGAATATAAGTGAGGTGCGTGAAGATGAATAAAGAAATATATATGACAACATTACGCTGTAATACAAATAGGGAAACCCATAGAAAAGTAGTGGAATACATAGAAAACAGAAACAGAGAACGATACAGGTCAGTAAATGATTATCTTATTGCTGCTGTTTTGAATTTTGAAGACTCTAAGCAGTATCAGAATGCCGACAAGGCGGACATGGTGATTATTAGTGAAATAATTAGGACAGTATTGAAAGAAGAATTAAGTTCTTTAAAAGAATTTGAGGAAAGCGAAAGAGAAATGAATGGATTAGAAAATATTAGAGACTTGGCAGGAGATGAGCCAAAAGAAGTAAGCGAAAATAATAATTTGCCGCCATCAGTAAATAATTTTTTAGAAAGTCTTGGTGTTTAATACATCATCAAAAATAGATTGGAGGCAGTAAGTAATGACGAATAATAAATATTTAACAAATTTTATCTCCACGATTCCATTATATGGTGGTATAATTGCGTTAGTGATATTAAATTTAAGCACTGGCGGAATGAGAAAGGATGGACAAATCACATTGGAGAACACTATAGCGATAGTAGTTGCACTGATTGCGGTGGCAGGCACCCTTATAGGACACTTAATACAATTTAAAAAGGATTCTCAAAAAATTGATGGTACAAGGGCAGACGTAGGAAATGTAAAAGCTGATACCAGTGAGATGAAACCCCAAGTGGGTACCATAAATAAGAATGTAGAAGTAATAAAGGATGATGTATTACGTAATATCATCCCCAATATGGATAAATTAAAGGGTGTGGACATGCTAGTTGCTGAAATGGAGTACCAGCAGCGGGTGAAGGCTGAAATATCTGCCGATGTTATTACGAAGGACTATTTTGTATCTGGAATTGAAAACTTGTACATAAAAATAGGATCTTTGGAAGAGCAGCTTAAGCAGGAAAGGGAAAAGAACCTGGAGCTTATGTTAAAAAATAATAAGCTGCAACGTGATATGGAAGATATTAAAGCGAATAGGAAAAATAAAATAAAGGACAGAGGTTTTGAGAGATAGGAGAGAATTTTATGATCAAAGATATTATGCTGCCAAACGAAATTCAAGAAATGCATTTACCAGAATATCTTATTGAGGACATCTGTCTGCTGATACAGGCCAGAGAGGAATACCAGAGAGACGGGAGCGAGCATAACCATAGTAATTATATGCATTGTCTAGAGATGTTCACTGTATCCCTAAAAGAAGCGGAACATTGTGACCGGCTTATGAAAGATGATATTAATTATTTGAAGGAAAGGTATTATTACAGATAAGAAGGTGGAAGAGTGAAAATAATTGATTTTACAGACTGTCAAACCGTATTTAACAGTTACAGAGGTTCGGAAGCAAAACTAGCATTGATATATCAAAACGAAAAGTATATGGTCAAATTTCCGGATCCAATCAGGCAGAAAGGGAGGGAGATCTCTTATATAAATAATGCATTCTCCGAATACATTGGATGCAAGATTTATGAAAGCATTGGGATAACTGCTCAGGAAACTTTACTGGGAATCTACAAGCAAAGCAATGGGAAAGAAAAATATGTTTGTGCATGCAAGGACTTTACAAGTGAGGATAAAAAATTGTATGAGTTTGAAACAATCCAGCTTAGTAATGTCGAATTAGAGAAAAAGCCAACCTCAGAGTTAACAGATATCATGAATGATATTGAGGCATGTAAATTGATTAAAGATAAAGAAAAAATTAAAGCTGCATTTTGGGAAATGTTCATAGTGGATGCCTTCATTGGGAACCCGGACCGCCATACGGCTAACTGGGGGCTCCTGGTTTCAGAAAAGAGTGATCAAGTAGAATTTGCACCAATATATGATTGTGGTTCCAGTTTGTGTCCGTTATATATGGATGAAGATATGCAGAGAAAGTTAAATAATCCAGTAGAATTCAACAATATTGTGCAAAATGTATATTCTGCAATAAGAGTAGAAGGAAAAAGGATTAATTATACAGGCTTTATATCTTCCCTTGAAAATAAAAATTGTAATGAAGCCTTGTTGAGAGTTTTTCCAAAGATCGATATGGACAAGGCATATGAAATCATCAATGCCATTGAAATAGTATCACCAGCCAGGAAAGAATTCTATACTAAATTTTTAAAAACCAGGTATGAGAATATCTTGCAAAGGGCATATAAGAAAGTTATTAAGCAGGAAATGGCAAAGGACAGCAGAAAAGAAATAATGGTTAAAAACGGACCTAAGAGAATCAGATAGTAAAATCTTTGTACCTGAAGTAACCTAAAGTAACCTGTACATGCACAAATTTTTATGCTATTGTATAATCAGGAAAGTATAAAGAAAAGCCTTCAAGGCAATTTTATATTTTCCTTCGTTAAGCATTCGGATGACCCGGGTGCTTTTTTGATGAAAAATAATAGAAGGTGGTGGTTAAATTGAGGGTTTTATAGTTTCGTAAGGCAAACATAATAGCAGCATATCGAAAACGGATACGGAAAGGAAGTGAAAGTGAAAAGCTTTGTTTTTCTGTTGTTTCACCCCCGTTTTAATTGATAAATATTGGGATATATGGTATTATATTACTATAACAACAGGGGGTTAGCATAATGGAAAATAATAAAACTTTACAGATAAAAGAAAAAAGTTTAAAAAAAGGAATCATTACGATCATCCTGGTTTTGATATGTATTTTATCGACTGTCGTGACTACTCATGCAGCTGTTAAAAACACATGGATAAAGAAATCCGGAAAGACCTATTATTATAACAATAAAGGGAAGAAAGTAACCGGGCTGAAAAAGATTAAAAGCAATTATTACTACTTTGATAAGAAAGGCGTCCTTTACAAAAAAGGCTGGAAAACCGTCAAGGGCGGCAAGTATTATTTTGCCAAGACGAACGGCAAGGCTTATAAGGGAAACAAGACCATAGGCGGTAAGAAGTATTTGTTCTCAACGAAATGCAAGCTGTATGGCACCGGAATCAACGCCTATGGCGGCAAAAAGTATTACACGGTCAATGGGATGATTCAGACCGGCTGGAAAACCGTCAGTGGCAAAACCTATTATTTCAATGCCAAAGGCGTCATGCAGACCGGTAAATGGATTGACAAGGTTTATTATGTCAATGCGGACGGCGTGATGCAGAAAAATTGCTGGATTCGTCTTTCAGATGGGAACTACTATGCGGATGCTTCAGGCAAGAAGGTTAAAAGCTGCTGGCTGACGATCGGTGATTATAAGTATTACTTCAACACCAGCGGAAAAAACTCCCATACAGTCAAAATCATCCCTTGGGAGGATGAGACTGCTGGCGGTGATGCAGATGAACCGGTTGGAAATGGCTCTTCAAATGATGTGATAGAGAATACCCTGTTGAACAGGTCTATTTATAGATCCAATATTAAAAATATAGTTGATAGTGTGAACGGCAAAATTGCATCCGTAAGTGATGTAAACATTTTTGAAAAAGCTGGTTATGATCAGGTTGTTGCGATTGTATCCGATGCTCAAAAAGTGGTTGATAATTATAACAGCTACACGGCAACGGAATTATACAACTATTACAAGGAACTGGCTACTAAGGATTGTATTTCATTATTAAAAATGAAACAGGTATTGACTTACTATCCTGACCAGTCTAAAGCTATCTTCGATGCCATCAATGAGTATCGGAGAAGCTTGGGCATTGCCGAGCTGGTATGGTCTGACTCAATATCAAAAACCTCCAGGCTAGAAGCAGGGTACCACATTTATTTGTATGTAAACAGTTTATCTACAAGTAGTCCATTAGAAGCAGCATTTTTTGAAAACCATAATCAGGCCCAAAATGGATGCACTGCAGAGGGTATATATGTTGGAACGAATGAGATTTTAACTAGATGGAAAAACAGTCCTTTGCATGATCCTTTGTTAAAAAAAGATAATTATTTTTATGGTGCAGTAGCTTATTATTCCTACAATAGCTCAAGTGGGTATCCGTATGTGAAAATCATCTTCGCTGCATCACCGAGGGAAGAAGCATACACAAGCGCTACCCAAGAATACTATGACATTATCTTAAACTGTACCACAAGCAATCGGACTTTTGAGTAACAAAAGATACCTGATTTGGAAAACATCTTTTCTCAAAACAGATGTCTAATGGACGACCCGGCATTACCGCCGGTTAGAACAGTAGGGCATAGATCTGTAATGGACAGACATGGCTTTGCTGTGTCCGGGATAAATCCGGATCCAGAAAATTAAAAAATTGATGAAAAAGGCATCTGTAGAGACAGGTGCTCTTTTTATACCAAAAAAATGACCCGGGTTCGCTTTTGGAACCCACCAATTTATCAAATGAAAGGAAAAGAAAAGCAATGAAGAATAATATAAAGCAGTTTTTATCGATCCTCCTGGCAATGGCTTTATTAATTACAGGAATTCTTCCGGGAACGGTGTATGCCGCAGACACAGCACAGGAGGAAAAGACCTATAAAGTCAAAATAGACAAAATAGAGCATGTGAAAATAGAAACAGAAAATAAATCTTATTCGCCTGGGCAAAAGGTTTTGTTAGAAGTGGAATTGGAAGAAAATTATGTCCTGGAATCTTTGAAGGCCACCGATCAGGATGGCAAAGAGGTTGAAATAGAGAAAGCAGGTGAAATCCGTTCTTTCCTTATGCCGGAGATTGACGTTACCATTACGGGAACATCTATATTCCAGGAGCCTGAGACAGAAGTGGAAGTGGAAACAGGGTCAGAAACAAAAATCACGGAAACAGCGCAGGCTGAAGAAAAGGAAAGCGAAATAGAAACAAATAGTGGAAGTTTCATTACTCCGAGCCCCAGATCTGCAAATGATTATCAGAATTACGTAACGTTAAGAGCAAATGGAACTACTATATCAGAAGGTGCGACTCTTATCAATCCGGTGACAAATAATTTTATCCTTCCCTCCGAATACAGCGGAACTATGGGCATGAAAACCGGATATACGGTAGATTCATCTTTATACGATGTTTTAGAAGATTGGGATGAAGATGGTACGCCTGAATCTGGATTTATAGCCCTGAAAAATTCTTATAAATATAACGGTTCAAACGCCGGAAAGGTCTGCGCTACTTATTCCAAAAATGCCTATTATAATGGCGAATGGCTGGATGTCAAAATTACGGTATTGGATTGGGATATTTCTGATAATGCAATAGCCAGCGGGGCTGGCGGGAGGATAAGATTCTCGTCTTACCCAGGAATCATGAATTACGGAGTCAAATGGGCCGAAGTTAAGTATGAATTTTTTAAGACCGGAACAACGACCCCTGTATCAGTAAAAGGCTATTCTTCATGGATGGATGTCGATTTACAGCAGGGAATCGTGCTAAAGAACGGATTTAAGAGAACAAAAGACTCCGTTTTTGTATTTATAGATTCACTTTTTTTTCTTAAATATAATACAGTGAATGGGAATCCGTATTATTATGCGGAACATAATGTAAACCTTGCTGATGAGGATAAGGCAGGGCAGGTACTGGCTCTTTTTGAGGGTTCAACGTTAACAATGACCTATACATTTATCCGTGACAGCGGGGTTACAAAAGGAGGAATTGCAAGCACCGCAAAAAAATTATTCAAGGGACCCGTAGCCATCAAAAAGAAAGTATCTGATAGTGATGAAAAATTAGTGACCGAAAATACTTTAAATGAGAGTCCTGATCCCAGAAAAGAAAAATTCACCTATACGATTGAAACCACCACGGCATATGAGGTGGCAAGTAATTATTACAGCACCTATTCCATTTACGATGAAATAGACGACGGTTTGACTATTGACAGCACAAATATAAAAATAGTAAATGAATCCGGAGCTGACTGCACCAGCTGGTTTGATATAAGCGTGCAGGATGGAAATAAGCTGCTCATATCAGCCAAGAGCACTTACCTGAATAACTCGACGTTTTACAACAGGGTGTTTACAACTACAATCCCAGTTACGATTAAGGATTCAACGGATTTAAGATCGGACAAATATTGGGATGATGCGAAGCAGATGGCGAAGATTCCTAACACTGCATCCTTGACATGTGACGCTATAGATGAAGGTACACTTGACTCGAATAAGGTGATTACCTATGTACCTTTGGATGTTGTTTTTGAACGTGGTGGTCTTACTATCAACAAAACTGAAGATGGCACCGGGATACCATTGTCTGGCGTGACGTTCAGCGTATATGAATGGAATGGAACAGGGTACAATACAACTGCGTATGACACATTAAGTGATAGTTTAGTAACAGGTGAGTATATCAACCAAAAACCTTACCTTTACACATCGACAAATCAAGGAAAATTCAAGGTCGTAGAAACACAGTCTGCAGCAGAACATTTTAATCCCGGTTGGGAGGCTGAATTAAATTATTACGATGGCACTGCAGCCGAGGTGATTACCTTTAATGTAACCAACGTAAAAATCGAACCAAAACTGTCTGTAGCGAAATCATTTGACAAAACCACAGGCATTGAACTGGTAGATGGGAGATACCAGGGAGACCGGGTATCCGGATGGTATGACTTCAATGATGATATCAAGGTGACCCTGACGATCCGCAACTATGGCAACATCGACATCACGAACCTGGTGTTATCCGAAGAACCCAGTGAAGCATTAAAAGCAGTTCTGGTGGATGGCACCGGATCCTATGTGATACCCGAAGGCTGTAACATTACTACGGAAAAAGGCGAAGAGATCACTGTTACTGTAGATAAAAATAATACAAACAAACTACATATCTCTGAACTGAAAATGGGTGACAGCTTCCAGATTGAATATGCGGCAAAGATCATTGACGTAGATAAGACAATGACCGAGCTTGAGGACCTTGAAAACGTAGTTAAGATTACCGGGGAATATGACAACGGCAGG
>Ga0153996_1000293_pt1 | contig 23208 bp, 20 predicted proteins | sample TSNC080MetaG_FD_104728 | JGI IMG/M metagenome (GOLD analysis project Ga0153996, IMG submission 104728) | Attine ant fungus gardens microbial communities from North Carolina, USA - TSNC080 MetaG | ecosystem: Host-associated > Fungi > Mycelium > Unclassified | place: USA: North Carolina, Lumber...
AAGATGGTCGGGATAGACTAAATCTTTAATATCATTATATGTTTGTATAGTTTCGTTAATACAATTATTAACAATATTTTCATCAATATTAATACTATTAGCATATAAAAATATTTTATTATAGAAATATTTTAAATATACATAAGAAGAATAATCATCATGTTTATAGGATTCGTAAAATGAATTATATAACTTCATATACTTTTTAAAAGATCTATCGTCCCAACTTACTTCTATCAATTCAGATAATATAAATAATTTTGTTTCTTCATCAAGACTATTATCATCATAATATACTAACAATTCTTTTTTAGATAGATTAGATATATTCACTATATATTGCGTTAAATATTCTGGGCATTTTTCTTCGATTATATCATACATAGTTCTAATAGATTGTGTATAAATCGATGTGTTTTTTATATTATGATCATGTTTAATTATCCCTTCAAAAGTAGTAATTTCTCCTTTATGAGAATTTATTATATTTTCTATAGCATTATACCGCTCATCGTCTTTTATTATATTATAAATCCTTTCAGGTACATAACCATACATTTTATAACCCCCTAAAATAATTATTTGTAAAATCTTTATATCTGAAAATTTCAGATATAAGAAACTGTTTAGATTTATTATCTAAACTATTGACAAAGTCTTTTATTGTATTATAGATTATTCTATTTACTTTACAAGTACTTTCTAAATAATTATATTGCCATTCATCTTTAAATTTATTATATCTTTCATATCTACAACCACCATCACATAAGAATCCTATTTCGCAATTTTGACAATCTATATGTTTACACCTCTCTTGAGATTTATTTGGGTCGAAATATACTCTTTCTTGACTCAAAGCAGTACATATACTTTCATAACCATCTGGGGTTATAACAGTGTATTTTCCTATATCACAACTATTAAAATTTCTATCTTTTTGTAAATATGCTATTATTTTATTTAAGTATTCCCTATATAATTTATTTAAAGAAAATGTATATAGTAGATTTTCTTCTAAACATTTATAAAAATTATCAGTATACAAATCTCTATGTGCTATAACAAACTCTCCACTAACTTTATATTGTTTTAATTCTATAAATTTATCATGTATGTCTTTCATTAAATGAACATTTTCGTTTCCTATGACACACTTTATATCAAATTTAACGTTATTTTCAATAGCCCATAGTATATTATCATAAACTTTATTTTGAATGTTATTTCCACATATATCGACCCTATTGTTATTATTAAAGCCATCCCAAGACAACTGTATTTCGTTTAAAGGGTATTTAGAATGTATATCTAATATAAATTCTTTAAAATTAACACTTGTAGATGTTACTATTTGAAATTTTATCTTTCCATGATATTCCTTCAATACTTGTTCTATCAATTCTAATTCCAATAAAGGCTCTCCCCCAAAGAAAATAATCCTTTGAGGGTTATGTTTTTGTATAGTATCTTTAATAAACTCAAATGTCATTTTTCTTGGATTATCTCTATTCTTAATATAACAATATTCACATCTATTAGGACAAAATTCTGTTAGCATAAGATATAATTCCTTATACATAATTTATACCTCTCTTTACAATAAACTAACTCTGATAGTATTGATTGTTCTATATGAAGAATCTAATCTATCAGAGTTAGCTACATATTCTCTACCGTTCATAATAGCAAATATCTCTTTATCAGTTTTTCCTTGACGAATATATGTTTTAATTATTTCTCTCTCTTCTTTAGTATAAGCATGTTTCTTACTACTTCTATTAAAATTATATTCTCTAGTAATTCCAGCCCAAGTGTAGCCTCCACGAATATCTCTCAAAAGAGTATGATTAGAATTATTTATTTTCAAACCAAGCTCTCTCATAATATCAGTATTAGATTTCCCTTTTTCAAATTCTTCACATAAATATCTAACAAATTTCTCATTAACAACTGGACGATTATTTACTATAAAAGTATTACCTCCAGTATGCACTTCTATAGAATGTTGATTATTAGCAGCAACAGTAACCCATTCTAAATTATTAGCTTCGTTATTATATCTATTTCCATTAATATGATTTACTACTTTATTATTAAAATCCACAGGTGGATTACAAAACTGATATGCTACAAGACGATGTACTAAAAATATTTTACCGCCATTACCTGTTTGTAATGTAACAGCATAATATCCATTACCTTTATTATAACTTGTTAATTGTGCTTTTGTTATAGCATTAAATATCATACCTTTAGTATTAATAATATACATATTAGGTTTAACCTCAGGATACGTTATATATTCTATTCTTTCAAAAAATGGTGTAGGTATTAAGGAGTAAGGCATCTTAATTATAGAACCTTCATTTGAAATAAAAGTTCCAGATTTTTTTATTAATTCATTCTCTCTTTCTATAAATTCCTCTTTTGTAATTTTGCGTATTGTTTTTCTCATTTCCATTTTTATCAATCTCCCATATTTATATTTGAGCCATAATTTTTTATGGCTCATTATAAATATGTTAGCTCCAATTATTTTTTTATTTTTTTTAAATGAATGTAATTTAATTAATCATGACCATCCCCCACAATTTTGGTCATGACATGTTCCACTATAACAAGATTGACAAGCTAATTGGCAAGTGTATTGACAAGATGTTTGGCAACCTATTGCACAATAGTTATTTGTCGTCCACATTCCTTCTGAGTTTAAATAATCAAATGCTTGTGAAATTTTCCTTAAATTATTTATAAATAAATTAAGTTTAACACCATCTATATTCTCATCTACGTTTATTAAAGGTGAGGACGCTATAGATACTTGCCCTATTTCCGCATAAAATTCTTGTTTTCCTCTTAAATAAAGTTTATTAGTACTATAACGTGTAGCCCTAGCACGAGAACAAAATCCTATAGTATGAGTTCCAGCAGATATCGATAGTTCAATGGATAATTCTGCATTTGTATAGGTTTTTTCTCCAGTACTTCCATAAAAAGCAGTTAAGTCAATCATATAAGGAGTGTTATCTATATAAATTCCCATTTCTGTATAAGCACCACCACGATATCCAGCCAAAGTAGTACCCCATGCATTGAGTATCATTTTAAATTTATAAGTACCTGCAGTAGTAATATTAAATGAAACTTTAGATGAAGAATAATAGTAATAAAAAGTGCCATTATAACTACCATTATATACATCATGTATCTTCTCGTCTGCTACAGTAAATTCTCCTAGTTTTACATATTCTAATGCTGGAACTGTTCCGCTAGTATATATTCGTAATAATGCATTAGTATTAGTAATTAATACATTTTCTTGTGATGCAAGAACATCTGCATCTACTACCATTTTTGATCTTGCTGTAGCAATATTATTAGAGGTAGTTGGATCTGGAGTTCCTAATCTATATACTGGATTTGTATAAGCACTAGGGTTATTTAACAATACTTCATCAACTGCTGCTAATTCTTTTAAATTTATTAATACTATATCAGCAAGAGTTTGCATTTTAGAACTTAATACATCTTCGTCTGCGACAATATCATTTGGTATTGTATATTGTACTACGCCTCTATCTGCCATATTCAATTCCCCTTTCTGTTAAAACAATAGCAGCTAAAACCATAAATTCTTTTTCAAAATACTCTTTAAAACTTGGAATTACTATATTTTGTATATTATTATAATTATCAATAAAATGTTTTATTTTCACAGGATAAGATATATCTCTTACATTAGTATTTTTTATTTCATTATCTAAATAATATTTTAACTTTAAATTCTCTTTAAGAATATTTAATCTTCTATTTTTTATATTAGAAGCGTCTAATACTTTATGTCTAAACTCGATAGCTATAGTAGCGAATATAGTATATATATCACAATGAGCTTGCGTTGGAGCATATACACTTCCTTGTTCTCTTAAATTCTGTAAAGGGCATCCTTTTTTACAAATGGACTTCCCTTTACAATCTATACAATTAGAATCATCAAAAGATGCTTTTAGTGGATACTTGTTTAATTTACTATCATCAATTAATTCATCAAATATATTACCAATAAAAAAATCTCTGTTTTGAGATTTATCCATTGTTGGACATTGGTGGCACATATAAATATCACCATTAGTATCAAAAGAACACCATCTATTTCCTCCGATAGGACACATTGCTGCATCGGAAACTATTGGTTCTAATACATTACATATAATCTCATCTGTATTTTTTATAGATATATTTCTTTGATTTGTATCATCATTTAAAATAGACAAATAATATTCTAAGATAGAACGATATTCTATCTCTAGATATTCTAAATCTTTTTTAAACCAATTTACATCAGTTACAAACATTGGACATATATTATTTATTCCTAGATTGATTAATTCTTTTATACCATCTAATGTATATTGTACATAATGTGGTAATATAGTCATTCTAGCTTCTATTAAATGAGATAATCCTCTATCTATTAATTTTTTAATATTATTAATAACAATATCGTATGTATTACATCTATTTTCATTATGGATTTCTTTTAAACCATCTATTGATACAAGTAGCATTATATCATTATCATCTATATAATCTATCATTTCATCTGTTAAAATAGTTAAATTGGTAGTAACACCATATTTTACATTATATTTTTTTTCATTAGTATAATCTACGAGACTCTTTATAACCTCCCAATTTAGAAAGGGTTCCCCTCCAAATAAATTAATAGTAAAAGTCCCTTTATCAAAAGGGACTTCTTTATAAGATTTTTCTAATATTTTAATTGCTGTTTCTACAGTCATATAAGTATTATTTTTATGCGTCTCAAAACAATAGCCACAATTTAAATTACAATCATTAGTCAAATTTAATGTTATAGAATCGCATTTGAAAATATTTTCAAATTTTTTCATTATTTATATACCCCGCCAATTAATTTCCAAGCCCCATTAGTATATTCATACAATTTATTTCTATTTTTATTAAGCCATACTTCGGTATCATTTACTGGGGATGATGGAGTACCAGTACCAATAGATAATCTTACCCCATTTACTCTAGTAGGATTTGTTACTGTACTAGGAATATTTTTAAGATCATTCCAACTACCTGTAATAGCTATATCTGCTAGAGAGTTTTTCAAGTCTTCTAACATTTGTTCTATACCAGTATCTGGATTTATTAATTGGTTTACTATTTCAACAGCAGCATTCCATATATCTTTTTCCTCTTTTGAAGTATGCATCTCTGTATTCGCTACATGAATCGAAAAGTCTATTTGGTTTACTTTTCCCTCTATTTCTGCTACTAGTTCAGGTGTTAGTTCTCGTTTAGATACTTTATTTTTATTGTCAAAAGCCATAGTGTGTTTAACCTCCCTTATATATCTTATTTATAATAATGTTACAATGATAAAAGTGTATAAAAAGGTGATGGAATTAACCATCACCTTAGTAAAAATCATATTTCAAAATCTTCTTGTGATATAGGATTTGCAACATCTGTAACGATTTTTGTTGCTAATACCCTATTAAAAGAATTCTCTCCAACTACACCTATTATTTTTTTTCTAACTATTATATTTATCTTATATCTATCAGATCTGTCTCTTACTAAATAAATATAATTAAGACTATCAGCATATAATGCTACTTCTTGAGTTTCAATTTGTGAAAAATAACCTCCAAGAAAGATAGGATAACTTTGTACATAAGCTACTAATCCTATAGCAGATGATAATCCAATTCTTGATTGATAATATCCTGTTCTATTTAATAATTGTTGAAATGTTTTTTCTGGGTTTCCACTATTTAAAGATCTTGTAGACCATATCATTCCTGTTTGTGGCAAACCATAACCATGTCCCATACAAGCATAATATCCAAGATGTTTATCCCATCCAATAAATGCATTGCCCCAATAGGATGCTAAGCTAAGATTATTAAACATATATTCCCCAGTTTCTACATTTAATGTTATTAAATAAGTGACAACTGTCCCTCCAGGAGTTGTTGCGCGTAATGAAAAATATAGATTTCCATTTATATCTATAAATGTATTAGTTGTATTATAATGTACATCAACTGCTGCATTTCTACGATTATATACATCTGTATACCAAGATTCCATATAAGATGAAATATTTTTGTATTCTGTCCATGTTTGAGTATTATAATCATATTTTATAATATACACCCATCCTTGTCTAACTGGGTCGTCTGATACTTTGTCACACACATAGAAATATACTATATTTCTTACAGAATCATATACTTTCCACCTAGTAACATACTTAGTACTATCTGGTATTTCTAATGACTCTATTAATAAAGTATTTACATTTTTACCTTTTCTATGTATACCATTATCATCTATAAAATCTTCAACTATTAACAAATATGCATTATTATTAGCAACTCTAGTATACATTACTTCTTCATTTTCTTTTGTTTCTATAACAGTTATGTGCACTGGGTCTATTACAGTAGAATATGGTTCCCTCCACCATTTTCCAGCAGAAAATTGTATATACCCATTATCATCTAATGAAGTAGTATCATATTCAGTATATACATTAGATTTACCATATTTTTTACTAGATCCAACGAATTGTATAGTGCCATCATGAAAGAAAAATGGCCTATTCATTTGTTTAGCCCAAGGACATGTATCTGGGGCTATTAGAGTTTCGTACAATTCATAATCACCATCAATATATCTTATATCTTGATAATCTCTATTATTAGCTCTTACTTTATATGAATGTGTAGTATATGAATTTAAAGATATAGTGCCAGATCTTATACAATCATCATTATTATCATATATTATACAAGTGGCAACAAGACTATCACTTATTCCAGTGCCATTTCCAGAATAATACCAGTTATATTTATCTGAAGGTATTGTTGGTGTCAAACCTCCTGATCCGTCTTTAAAAAATGTTTTCTCCATAGGAAATATTTGAATGGTGCGTCTAGTACCATGTGTGGTTGCCCCTCCTGGTGGTTTAAAAAAAGCTAAATAAGTACCAACAATAACTAATTGTTTTTGTTTTTCATTATATATTACTGAAGGTTGTATCATTCCTGATGGTGCTCTATAAGACGTATTATAAAAAGTTTCATAATAACTGCTATCTATATTAAACATATAACTTGTTTCATAAATTAAATTAGATGTAGTAATATCAAAAATTTTAATTAAAAATTTACTATATTCAGAAGAAACTTCTCCATAATTTGCATTTGGTGGTAAGTGGTAAATTACTACCGTATTATATTCTTCCCAATATTGTATAGTATTTATCAGTGATATAGAATTCGAAGATATTAAATTTGTTAAATTAACAACTTTATCAGAAGTCCACTTAGCATAATCACTATCTCCGCCATGTTTAACTAGATAAATATTACCTAAATTAGTACGGTATACAATATAATTAGTATTTAACCCATGTATAAAAGTTGGATATTCAGTTTCTATTAAATGTGCTGGTATTACTGGGGTATTATCGAATATAAAATCTTCTAAATCCATCATTCTATAAGCTCTATATAATCTCACTGATGTTTCTGTTCTTCCATTACTTCCCTCTAGATATAACATTTCTCGCCCTTTACCATCACTAATTATCTTAAATGGTGAACTATATACGGAATAAGACATGTTATAACTAGCATATATAGGAATTGTTTTTTCATCAAGATATCCTGCTTTTGGAGAGAAATTTAAAAAGTCGCATATATCAATATAATCTTTTATACTATGATCATTAATACCATTTACTACATCATCTTTTAATCTAGCATAGAATTCGGTTATAGCATTATCTATATCTGTTTGATTTATTTTATTAGTCCATTCTGTTATTTTAGCATCTGTTACCATATTTTTATCTGTTATTATATAAAGATTATTTGCATCTATTATTTCAGTACCATAATTATCATTTTTCATAATAATTTTTGTTATATACATATTATCATGATAGTGAGTTGTTACGTCACCTACTAATTCTAAATTTTCTAAAGCCTTTGAAAAGTCTAATAAATCTGCTAAATTTTCACTTCTCTTTAATGAATCTTCTAACTTAGCTATTAGTTTAGGGTTTGCTATTAAAATAATAAATAGATCTAAGTTATTTTTTATAAAAAATAAACTCTTAGTTCTAAGATTATAAAGAAACCTTCCTATTCCTACTTCATTATATATATTTAATGATGAATTTTCTATAAACGAACTTCCTGATTTTACATATACTTTTTTGTTCAATAGATCATATATTCTATTATAAGTAGTTTCTAATTTAGCAGTTTCTAATTCTGTTGAAGATATAACAAACTCTCCAAACTTAAAAATACTATCTGATTCTTTATTTCTAGAATTATCTTCAGTTATAAAATAAGTTTCATACTTTTCTCCATCTGGAAATATACTATCAGTAGCAGCTTGTAATTGTTCTTTTTTGCTGCTGGTCATATGAATACCTTCAGTTTTAATATGTTCAACTAAGTGTTCTTTTTCTTTGATATTATCTATGATATTATTTATATAAGTATTTAACTCTGGTTTGTCTACTCTATTATTATCTGACATTAAATCACCGCCTATTAATATACTTTTGTTATTTTAATGTTTAAATTATATATATTTATAAAATGAAAGAGTATGATGATTATCATCATACTCTTATTCTTATTCTATTTTATAATCTACTTGAGATATAATAAATCCATTCTTCGTAACAATTTTAGATGCTAAAATTCTATTAAAAGCATTTTCTCCTGGTACGCCAAGAGGTTTTTCTCTTACACGTACGTGTATCACGCTTCTATCAGATCTATCTCTTACTAAATAAATATAATTATCTGAATTGTCTTTTAAATAAATTTCTCGTGGTTCTAATTCAGTATAATAACCACCTAAAAATATTGATGTGGTTTGCATATAACAAATCAAACCAATAGATGGCGCTAATCCTACATACATATTATAAAAATTTCCTGAAAACCATTGATCTACAGTTTTTTCAACACCGCCATTTATATAATCTTTAGATGTTGCAAAAATTGCCTTTGTGAAACTTCCATTGTAAGAGAAGCTATATCCAAAATTAGAACTCCAACCAATACTATGAACTCCAGGATATCTAGCAGTATTAAGCCCTCCATATTCTTGTATTATAGTCCCATCTGATTGAGGAATCATTCTATATAAAAATGTCCCTAACTCTCCAGATACCATTGATGGAGAAAACATTGTGTATATAGTATTATCAACATCTATAAACATATTACTTGCAGTAACGCCTGTTGCTGATGTCACTCTTGAAGCTTTGCTAGTGTTAAGTGTAGATTCCCATTTATCACACATATTTCTATGATCTATAAACATATCGTTATTTTCATCATACTCTAATATAAAAGCAAACCCCTGTCTATCTGGGTCAGCAGAAACTTTATCATATACTACATAATATGCTTTTCTTGTATTTACATTATAACAACAAGCGCCACCATATTGTACGTATTCTGAAGGGACTTCTGGAACATATCCTATAGGATCTCCTAAAGAACGAACTCCTTTTAAAGTTACCCCATCTTCATTAACAAATTCATTAAACTCTACTTTATGCACATCCTGTCCTGGTACTACAACTGACCATAATGTCGTAGTCGAATCTAGTCTTTGACAAGCATAATATCTTGATTCGGTAGACATTGTAGGTTCTTTTTCTGATGACAACCACCATTTACCAGCAGTTACCCTTAATCTTGTTTCAGGGGGTTCTGTATAGTATTCTGCACAACAACGAAGTGCACCATATTTATTACTAACACAATATAAATATAAATTATTTTCCATTATAGAAGAAGAATATAACATTTTAGCCCATGGAGAGGTATCAGGTGGCATTAACACTTTATAATCACTATACGCATTAAATAAATATTCTGCAGACAAAGGTCTATTATAATCATTTACTCTCCATAACGTATCATAATATGTATCTCTTTTTTTAAAACAAGATCTAATACAACTTTCATACGCATCATATGTTACTGTCCAATACCCAAATAAATATTTTGTTGAAATAGCTTTTCCAGCTAGTGTACCCCATTTATATTCAGAATCAGGTATTTGACTAACAAACTCCCCTTGTCCAGCCTCAAAGAATGTTTTTGGTGCGCTTATAATATGAATAATAGTTCTAAGAGATTCAACACGACCACCTGTTGCAATATTAGTTAATATTACTGATTTGGGCATTATAACTACTAATTGTTCTGTTGTTTCATTATAAGTAGCCCCTCCATTATGAACATAAGTTTCAGTATAATACGTGTATTCTTCATAATCTATTAAAGTAGAATAATCTGCTATTTGTTTAGTAGTTATTAAAGTTAACGTATCATAATCATATAGGTTAAAGGTGATTATTTGGCCTCTAAAATAAACTACTCCTATAGTATTATAATCTTCAAAATACATTACACTATTAATAGTATCTACACTAGAAACTAAACTTAATATCACGCTAGTTATATCTTTATAAGTTTCCCATTTAGTATAATCTTTACCATCTGTTAAAACTAAATGATATTTAGTAGTACCATCAAAATAACATGTATACGAAATGTATTTATTTCCAAGCCCAAGACACTGTATTGGATATTGACTACTTGTCATATAAGGAGGATGTAAGGCTGTATTTTCATATATAAACTCACCACTATCATTTAATCTAGTTGCTCTATATAATTTCCCTTCATCTACTCCATTACTACCCCTAAAGTATAATATTTCTCTTCCGGAATTATCTGTACATATAGTAGATGGACGACCCCATTGACTAACATAAGACATATTATAAGTTGCATATATAGGAACATACTTATCATCTTCGAAAAATCCTACCTTTGGAGGGAAATTTAGAAAGTCCCCAGTATCTATATAGTCTTTAATTTCATTATGTCCTGATGGACCAGGAGTTGTTATATCTGTTTTTAATTGATCATAAAATGCTTCTATAGAATTGCTTAGATATTCTTTTGTCGCTTTTAAATCCCATATTACTATTTGGGCATTGGTTACTACTCTTCTATTAGAATTTGTCTTTATATTATTAATTGAAATACCAAGATTATTATTACCATTTAATAATTCTGTTCTAGTAAAATATTTATCATTATGATAGTGGGTGCTAACTTCATTAACTAATTCTAGATTAGTTCTAGCTTGAGATACATTTTGTAAATCTGATAGATTGTTTGCTTTTAATAAAGTCAAATCTAATACTTCTTCAACCATGTCACTATATAATATAAATTCTATAATAGTTTCGTCTTTGTTTATAATAAAAGCTTTTTTAGTTCTTGGGTTATAAAGCAACCTTCCTATAAAATCTTTTCTAGTTATAGTCGTATCTATTACATAAGCAGATCCATTATACTTATACATGTTATTATTAGCAATATCATATATATATTCTGGTTTAGGATCTACTAATTTAGCATTATTTAAATCATTAGTAGTAATAACAAATTCTTCAATCCTAAGTATAAAATCTGGAGTTACAGAATTTCCAGAATTCTCATTAATTAAATATACTTGACCTCTATCGCCTTTTGGCACTATATTTTTTAAAATTATCTTCCAATTTTCTATATTTTCTTCAGTTAAATGTATTATTATATCGTCTACGTGATTTTCAAAGTCAGTTTTTGTAATAGCATTTAATAATAAATCAACCAATTCTGGATTTAGCTGTTTCAAAGAAATCTTTTCTACATCATTAAATGTAGCCATTTTATCAACTCCCTAAGTTCTTTAATTATTAATATGTATCTAATAAGAAGTTTTAAAAGAGTATGATGATAATCATCATACTCTTTATTTTACTCTATTTTATAATCTATTTGAGATACAATAGATCCATTATCTGTAGTAATTTTTGAGGCTAATACTCTATTAAAAGCATTTTCTCCTGGTACGCCAAGAGGTTTTTCTCTTACACGTATATCTATTATAACTCTATTAGATCTGTCTCTTACTAAATAAATATAATTATCAGCATTATCTTGTAAAATAATTTCTTGTGGTTCTATTACAGAATAATAACCACCTAAAAATATTGGCGTGGATTGTATATAACAAACTAACCCAATAGATGGTGCTAATCCTACATACATACTATAATAATTTCCTGAAAACCATTGATCTACAGTTTTTTCAACACCACTACCATTTATATAATCTTTAGATGTTGCAAAAATTGCCTTTGTGAAAGATCCAGCGTAAGAAGCACTATACCCGAAATTAGAACTCCAACCAATATTATGAGTTCCAGCCCATATAGCACCAAGGGCAAACCCGGATTCTTGTATTATAGTTCCATCTGATTGAGGAATCATTCTATATAAATATGGCATGGTTTCATTACCTACTAGCTTTCCGCACATTCCCATATATATAGTATTATCAATATCTATAAACATATTACTTGAGGGATGAATATACGCATATCCTATTAGCTGATTTTTACTATCTACACAAGCAGCATCCCATCTATCACACATATTTCTATGCTCTATAAACCTATTACTATCCTCATCATACTCTAATATAAAGGCAAACCCCTGTCTATCTGGGTCAGCAGAAGTTTTATCATATACTACATAATATGCTTTTCTTGTATTTACATTATAACAACATGTTGTATATAATACATACTCTGAAGGAATTGGTGGGATTCTCCCTACGGAAACCCCTAAAGAACGAACTCCTTTTAAAGTCATTTCATTTTCATTGACAAACTCATTAAACTCTATTTTATATGCATTTTCGCTTGTATAGACTGCATCTGTCCATAATACTCTATCTGTATCTAGTCTTTGACAACTATGATACCTTTTATCACCAGATAATGTAGACTCTTTATCTCTTTTTAACCACCATTTACCAGCAGTTATTCTTAATCTTGTATCAGGAGGTTCTTTATAATATTCAACACAACAAATGTTTGTCCCATATTTATAACTTCTACAATCTAAATATATATTATTATCCATTATAGCTGAAGAATATAGCATTTTAGCCCATGGAGAAGCATCAGGAGTTATCAGTGATTTATAATTAGTATTATTCTCAAATAAATAGTTATTATTTATAGGTCTATTATAATCGTCTACCCTCCATATATAATCAACATATGTATCTCTACGTTTATAACAAGTTCTAATACAACTTTCATATGCATCGTAAGTCACTGACCAAAATCCTCGTGCAGGATTGGCCCTAATACCTTTTCCAGTTGTATCCCATTTATATTCAGAATCAGGTATTTGACTAACAAACTCCCCTTGTCCAGCCTCAAAGAATGTTTTTGGTGCGCTTATAATATGAATAATAATTTGATTAGACATAACACGCGAAACGCCATTTGTCATTACTACTGTTTTAGGATGTACTATTACCAATTGTTCAGTTGTTTCATTATAAGCAGCACCTCCATTATGAATAACACCCTCATACTCATATGTATATTCGCCATAATCTATTAAAGTGGCATAATCTGCTATTTGTTTAGTAGTTAATAAAGTTAATGTATTATAATCATATAATTTAAAAGTAACTACATGCCCAATAAAATAAACTATTCCTATAGTCTTATAATCTTCAAAATACATTACACTAGTAATATGATTAATAGTAGGAATTGAATTACTTAATATCACGCTAGTTATATCTTTATAAGTTTCCCATTTAGTATAATCTTTACCATCTGTTAAAACTAAATGATATTTAGTAACACCATTATCACTCAAGTAATACGAAATGTATTTATTTCCAAGCCCAATACACAGTATAGGATATTGAGTATCTGTCATATAACTAGGCTGCAATGCTGTGTTTTCATATAAGAATGAATCATTATCATTTAATCTAGTTGCTCTATATAATTTCCCTTCATCTACTCCATTACTACCCATAAAGTATAATATTTCTCTTCCGGAATTATCTGTGCATATGGTAGAAGGACGATACCATTGGCTAATATAAGACATATTATAAGTTGCATATATAGGAGCATATTTATCATCTTCAAAGAATCCTGCTTTTGGAGCAAAATTTAGAAAATCTCCAGTATCTATATAGTCTTTAATTTCATTAAGACCTGATGGTCCAGGAGTTGTTACATCAACTACTAACTGTTTATAAAATGCATCTATGGAAGTATTTATATCTTCTTGTGTTGCTTTTGAATTAAATAATGTTATTTGATTATCACTTACAAATCTTCTATTAGAATTTGTTACTATATTATTAGCTGAAATGCCAAGATTAGCATTTGGGTCTAATAACTCTTCTTTAGTAAAATATCTAGTATTATGATGATGAGTGGTAACTTCATCAACTAATTCTAAATTAGTTCTAGCTTGAGATACATCTTGTAAATCTGATAGATTATTTGCTTTTAATAAAGCTAAAGCTTCCACTTGATCAATCATATCATTATATAGTATAAACTCTATAATAGTCTCATTCTTATCTATGATAAAAGCCTTTCTAGTTCTTATATTATAGAGTAGTCTATTTATAAAATTTTTTCTAGTTATAGTAGTATCTATTACATAAGCAGATCCATTATATTTATATATTTTATTATTAGCAATATCATATATATATTCTGGTTTAGGATCTACTAATTTAGCATTATTAAAGTCATCAGTATTATTAACAAACTCTCCAATTTTAAACGTATAATCTGTAATTACAGAATTACCAGAATCTTCATCAATTAAATATATTTGACCTCTAGTACCATTTGGTCTTGTGTTCTGTAAAACCAAACTCCAATTTATTCTATCCTGTGTAGTTAAATGTATTGTCATATCATCTGTATGGGCTTTAAATTCAGTTTTTGTAATAGCATTTAATATTAACTCAGCTAACTCCTGATTTAACTGTTTTAAAGAAATCTTTTCTACATCATTAAATGTAGCCATTTTATCAACTCCCTAAGTTCTTTAATTATTAATATGTATCTAATAAGAATTTTTATATGATACTAAAAAAAATAAATGCTATAGTTATATAACTATAGCATTGATGTTATTGTTGTTTGACACTTGATATTGTGATTATTGTCCAATATAATTCAGGAAACCTATAATCTTGTAAAGTATCAAGATTAACATCATCAGCTTTTAAATATATGTGTAGCAATTCAGGGAATTCGTTGTCTACTTCTGTATATATTACTATACCTTCTGTTAATTCCCCTGTTAGATCGTTATATACTTCAATTATATTGCCTTTTTTTATCATATTAACCTCCTAATAATTTGATACATAGTTATGATATATAATTATTTTGTATTTACATAACCATTTTACCACTCTAATGATTTAATATACAATATATTGTAAAATCTATATTGTTAGATGTATAATATTGATCAACAATACTATCTATCCTATTTAGACCATAACTAAACAATAATAAAGTAATTATAAGTTTTAATTTAAATGTATCATTATTTAAATCGGTTAAATATTTTAAAACAGGACGAACACAAGGATATTTATATAAGTATACTATGTGTAAATCTGGTCTTTTATTTGTTATATAATAATGCAAATTAGAATAATAAATACGATCAATATTCTTAAAGATTTCTACTTCGTCATTATTTAATACAAAAGCATATGTCCATTTTACATCATTATCTACTAAAGCACTTTCTTGCATGAGATGGAATTCTCTTATAAGGGCAGAATATTTTTCTTCATCTTTAAAAAAATCTTCTGGTAATGGTTTTGGTTTTTTAACAATATTATAACTAAAAGACATTGGTTTGGAGGGAGGACTAAATTTTGGGGTTTCGGTATAAGGTTCTTCGAATATTGATTCTTGTATTTCTAATTTACTATGACCAAATAATACTGCGTTTAACCATAATTTAACACCATCGTCCATATAAGAATTGTTTAATTCATGTATAATAACTGATTGACAATTATATTTATAGATGTATACTGAACTAAGATTTTTAATTATCTTAATTATAGTATATTTCGATGCGGGGTTGAGTTCCTCAATTTTATCAGCAATCGTATCGATATTACTATTTTTAATATCAATATAAATACAAGGTCTGGCTCCAGTTAAAACTAAATGATTGTACTCTTTTAATAATCCTATTTCCTTTTGTGTTAACTTACTATTAGTCATTTAAAAGCACCCCTTTTTAATTAATAAACAAGAGAGGTTAATAACCTCTCTTGTTTTATTCTTATGATATACCTTTTACTCTTCTAATCTTTTCTAGTTGCTCTTCAGTATAATTATCTCTTGAAACATAAATTAATCCATTTGCATTTACCAATGTATCTCTACAATGATTTACATCATTGTTAAACATACCATCATTCTTAGATATATACATAGCGTTTCTTGGATTGAATCTTCTTTCTGCTTCTTCTTTAAATCTTCTATTAATAATATACAAGATATTTAAACAGTCTCCATCGAACCATCATTCACGTAGAACGCTACTTCTACGCAGTTCTCTTATGAACTTCCCTAGTATTACCTAGGATAGTAGACTATATCACGATCTTTATACTGTTACTATATAAAGACCCCTTCTTTTTCGCCACCCCAATAGCTTGGGCGCTACTCTACTCACTTCCCGTTACCGTATTTCTCGAATAACAGTGTTTTCGATAGTCGTTGAACGTTATTATTAATAATTATATTATTAATAATCTTCGCTGCTAGATTAGACATTATGGAGAAGGAACTTAGACTTTCGTCATATTCCATCCTTAGTATTTTTTCTGACTTTCGTCTGCCATTCACGCTCACTCTTACGAGTCACGTTGTAGCTACTAAGGCTTTAGCCTATCCCAGCAATTAAAAAGGATTACCTACTACATCACTGTATTAGGCGACCTTTCGATCAGCAGCTAATGGTTTTAAAATCTGTAAAGGTATGTTCATTGTGAAACTAAAATTATCACTAATCCCAATACAATACATTTGCATTATTCCACCAAAGTTAATAGTAGGGTTTCTCGCGTTAAGAGTCAAATATGACTTTAACTAATCTAGCGTTACCTAGATCGTAGACTATATCATGATCTTTATACTATTACCATATAAAGACCCCTTCCGCTTCCATTTATAATATATATTATAAATGTACTCTACTCACTTCCCGTTATCGTATTTCTCGAATAACAGTGTTTTCGATAGTCGTTGAACGTTATTAAAAATTATTATTACAACTATTAATAAACAGTAAAATGACCATATATTAATAGGAGGTTTGTAATGGCAATTTCAAAAATCAAAAATCAAAATCCAACTCAGGATAATATGAAACATTCGCAATACAGGCCAAAGAATGGCGTGAAAACTTATATTCCATTATATCGAAATAGTGAAGTTTGGCTTCCAATAACATGCGTTCCAAATGTACAAGAATGGTATTACGTTAGCAACTATGGTAGAATATACAGTAGATTATATGATTGTATTATACGACAAAGATTCGTTGGTAGAGGATATTGTATAGTAACACTAAGACTAAAAGATAATACCGCAACCGATCAATTAGTTCATAGATTAGTATTACAAACTTTTAACCCAATACCAAATCCAGAAGATTTCCAAGTAAACCATAAAGATGCTGTAAAAACTAAAAATCATCTTTATAATTTAGAATGGGTTACTTGTTCAGAAAATATGATCCATGCTTATAAAAATGGATTGTATAAGAATGGAGAAGATAATAACTTTGCTGTTATATCTAATGAACAAGCACATATAATTTGTAGATGTTTGGAATTAAAATATAACGTAAAAACTATATGTGATACTGCTGGATTAGAATACAATTATAAATCTAATGGTATAATAAATCAAATTTACAAACGTAATAATTGGAAACACATATCTAGAAATTACAATTTTTAATAATTTTTAATCTTCGCTGCTGGGTAGACATCACTTCCTACCAAGTGTTATAGGAACTTAGACTTTCGTCATATTCCATCCTTAGTATTTTTTCTGACTTTCGTCTGCCATTCACGCTCACTCTTACGAGTCACGTTGTAGCTACTAAGGCTTTAGCCCTTTCCAGCAATTCAAAAGGTTTTCCTGCTATATCACTATATCAGGCAACAGATTTTTTATTGATTAACATTGGAAGACCACGAGGTTGGTCTTTGATAATATAATTTATAATATCATATACTTTTTGACTTCTTTTAATTTGTGACTTATACCATATTTTATATGCATCTGAATAACTGATATTATACGACTTTTGTAGTATGTTTACTATAGTTTGTTGTAACAATTCCACTAATGCATGATATGGAAGAGTTATTTCATCTATCCTTAGCTTTGGATTTGGTATGATAACAGAACGCGATGTAAAGTTATATCTACCGCCAAATAGACTTCTTATAATACCTTTCTTATGCGATAAAATATCTTCTAATTCTTTATATAATTTATTATATTCCACCTGTAGATCATACAATAAATTATTTTTAGTTTTTGGTGTTCTGAATATAGTTAAATGATCTATATTTATACAAGATGATAATTTGGACATCATTTGATATATTTTATTAACACCTTCAAATATAAACGTGTTTCCCTCTATTGAAAATGGTCTTAATAAAGCTGTATAAACTGGTATGGACTGAGAAAATACTAAATCTCTATGCGCCATTATATCATCATAATATTCTCTTTTATTAGGATTCTTTTGTATAAAGTATGATAATATTTCATCAAATCTATCGACAAAATTAATCATACCAATATCTTTATAAGTATAATCTTTTGATTTAGAATTTGAATGTGATGTTTGTTTTGGTGTTAATATTACATGCCCGTTTTCATCCTTTGCTTCTTCGACTTTTAACATTATTTCCATATTATCTTGACCAATAATAAATTCTATAGATTTATATAAATTGGGATGTATAATATAATATGGATCTTTTAAACATAACCATCCAAAATAGTTAAAATCATCATCAATATACTTTACCCTAGTATTACACTGAGGACAAAGTATATTGTGATGAATTCTTGATTTTAAATATCCACAATCACATTTATATCTATCTATAAATGGATTTGCATCTTGAAGGGTTTGACCAAACCTGGAAGAGAATATACTATTTGGGCTTTTTAAATCTTTCTTGATTGTTTGTGACTCAGAAATGACAAACCCTTTTCCATATTTTAAATCTTTAATCCTTTCCATATCCAAATTTAATCTTATTAACCTAGTTATATAATCAAATTCGTCATTATTATACGGATACTGTAAATTTACATTAAACTCCAAGATAATATTCCTCCTTAAATTATCATTTTCTTCAATAATGATAACGGATTATGTGCATTTAAATACCTAGGATCTTTATACTGTATGTATTCCATTAATGCGTTTATAGTATTAATGGAAGCCTTGTGCAAAGCTACAATTTTGCCCTCTTCAATAATATTATTAGAAAGACAATACTGTTTTAGATCAGATATAAACTTTTGAAACGTTTTTCTGTATTCATATGATTCTTTTCCTTTATCAATATTTATTTGTCTCAACTCATAATACAATGATATTAAATATCTTTCATTAATATCCAACCCATTCCATTTCTCTTCATTTCTTTTTAACATTTCATCAAAATATTGTACTCTTTGTTGTATTCCGTTAGTAATCATATATTATCCCCTTCTTTACACTTCTACATATTTATCACATATATAATATATAATTACTAAAAATTATAGACAAGGCATTAAGCCTTGTCTATATTCTATTCAATCTCTGTATCACCTGATATATTTCTATTTTCAGGAGTTACTTTAGTATTTAACGTTACTTCTTCTATCAAATATTCTTTTCCTTTTTCAAGAAAAGTATATGCCGATGTTCTTGAATCAAACACACCAATAAGAGTTTTATATTTTTCTTTAATAATTTCATCTCTATGTAATTCATGTATTACATATACTATAGTTTTTTTCTGAACAATATTGTTATTAATACTTTCTAAATTTTTAATCACGAGTTCTGCATCTGGATCTACCAGTGCTAATTTCTTTTTATCTTTTTCACTAAGTTCCACTAAACCATCCCCAATACTTTTTGATAGTTTCTTTAATTTTGTTTATACTAGTTACATATACTAAATAGTTATCTTTTATTTTATTTATTAAATTTATTGTATATATACCGACAACAATAACCATTCCCCATTGTGAATGTATTAAAGTTTCCCAAAACCAAAAAGGAACTGATATTGTAAGAAAAATTGTAGACCATACTTTAATACTTTCTGATTTAGATCTTGATGTAAGAATATAGAGTATAAATAGTATAAAAATAATAAGCTGAAAAAACATAACGCCACCTCCTAAAATATTTCTATATCTATGTCATTAAATATTTAAAAACATTCATTGATATTAATTTGATGAAAGGTTACAGAACTATCGTGGAACGATTTCATACTTCTATTTTTTAATTTACTAGGAATTTGAGGAGTTGTAATACCAATATTTCTAATCCCTAACCTATAAAATAGAGTTCCAATACACATATTACAAGGTTTTTTATTCTCACACATTGAAACAAATCTCATCTTAATAGTTGTTCCTATAAAACGATTCATATTTTTAGATGTTATTTCAACTAATTTATTCCCTTCTATAACAAAATTATACATTAACTCTTTTATATTATTCTTTGTTACATCTACTAGTATATGTCTATTTGTTTTACAATCCGAACCTGGTTCATCTGATATAACATGCTGGAACGCAATAAGAAATAATTTTTCCCAATACCCACCAATCTCTGTTTTCTTTGCTCTAGCAAATGGGCCTGCTGCTAATGAATTAGCTATATCAACATACTCTTCTTTTTTTATTCCACTCATATAACTAGAAGTAACTATATTATATCCTTTAGTAGGATCTGGATCTTTAATAGCTCCACGCATAACAAACAAATTCTTAAAGTTATTCCCAATAGATCCCTTTGCTCCTGAATTATATACATCCATAGATGGATCGTCTTGTAACAGTTCTGTAGCATAATTTAATAATTCTTTTTCCATAATATCAGCAATTTTTTCGTTTCCCATTTCTAGTTCTTTATGATATTTTTTTAATAATTCACTTTTTCTTTTATTTACTTTCTTAGTAACTAATAACATCATCATTGTATGATTAGGAGTTAGAATATGTACATATGGTTGATATTTTTGAGTTTTCATAATAAATCTTCTTAATACAGGAATGGTTATTTCATCTTCCAAAACAGCATAAGACATTTTATCATTCAGTTCTTCATATTTCTTACTTGTTAATGGTTCATCTATATATTGAAATAAATTAAATAAATCTTTTTCTATAAAACATTTATTAAATATAAACGCTCCTATTGTTGTCACGAATTTATTTTTGTTTTTCTTACCTTCAGGACCATAGGAATTTGCTGGTATTTCTACTAAATCATATGAGTTAAATCTTTGTTTTCCATTGAATTCACCAAACATTTCCATTATAAATGTAGTAGTTAAAGTTTCTTCTTCAGTAAGGTTAACTAAATAATCTATATCTTCTTTTTTAGTAATAAATTTACTAACGCGTTTATTCGACATTTGCATCACTCCTTTAATTATATGTGACGTATATAAGTTTTAGTTATATATTATAATTTGAAAATAATATTCAATTAATATATAAGTAATACATAAAAAAGAAAGGTGGGTATTAAATGTATATAGGTTACGATGATGCTAAATATGTCGTAACAAATCCAAATTGTTACGGTAAATTTGGGGTTGTGGATTGGTTTAGAGAAAAACCTACTAATCTACAAAGAAAGTATCCTAAATCAAAAGGGTACAGCTTAGAAGAAATAAAAGATAATGAACGAGGACGAGAAATAAAACTAGAAATTGAAGATATTATCATTTCTACAAACTAAATAAAAGACTAGTACTTAATGTACTAGTCTTTTTACTTTTAATAATAAAGTTGGTATTGTATATCTATACCTAGATTTAAATCAATCAAAGGTATATTAGGAAAGTTTAATCTTGTTAATGGTCTTATATCTTGATAATATCTATAACCATCTATCTCAGAATACCAAGCAGTTAATAAAGATAATGTATTAACCCTAGCTTCTGATATACCAACTGTATTTATAAAATAATCTCTACAATCAGCAGATGTAACTTTTAATCTTAGATCTATCCATGATTCTACTGCTAGTTCATTAGAATTTGTATATATTGTACTATCTATTGGAGTACCATCAATATATTTTTGATGAAATACTGGGTCTGCTTCAAACTTTTTAAAATAATATGCATATTTATTAGAAAGAGTTTTTTTACCATAGTACAATTGTCTAAGATTATTATCTAAATCATTATTACGTGGTTGGTATCTAAATGGAACTAATGCATCTGGCATGATCCATTTTTTATAATCATTTGCATATACTTGACTATTTTCTCTTCCACACCCATCTGTTCCAACAGCAAATAAAAATATTTTTTCTATAGAAGTTGGAGTTATGTATAGAGTATTATCAAGACTCAATGCAGTATTATAACTTGGTGTAATCTCTTCATCAGGTATGTCAAAATGGTTTCTTGCTGTGAATGCAGCACCTGATACAATTACTTTATTAGAACCTTCAAATATAACCTCACCTGTTTCTGAATTTGTAATCTTTACCATGTTACGTTTATCAAACATATTAATTTTATCATTTATCTCAACTCTATCAGTTAATAATAGTGTTTTATTGTTTTGTTTGTTATCCATTGTTATCCTCCTTATTAGCAATCACTACATTTGCAACTGTATTGCTTATATATTTAGATGCCTTTAATAAGCCTCCACCGCCAATTGTCATATTACTAAAACTATCATAATGAACCCATGATATGTTCATAATAAGAAGATAAATAGAACCAAAAGCAAACAGAATAAAAGATGCTAAACTTAATGTATCCATTAAACTAGGTTTTCCGTCATCATATATTAAACCTTTAATAAATTCAACCATTTAACCATCGACCTCCTACATAAGCAAAATAATCCAGTTTTAAATTATTTATATGTTACCCATTATAATGTTA
>Ga0153996_1000294_pt1 | contig 23159 bp, 18 predicted proteins | sample TSNC080MetaG_FD_104728 | JGI IMG/M metagenome (GOLD analysis project Ga0153996, IMG submission 104728) | Attine ant fungus gardens microbial communities from North Carolina, USA - TSNC080 MetaG | ecosystem: Host-associated > Fungi > Mycelium > Unclassified | place: USA: North Carolina, Lumber...
TCGCTGGCACGCCTTTGGCGTGCAACTGACTATGCAGCAAGGTTAACGCCGCCCTATGGGCGGCGCGCGGCGTTCGCCGCGACTTAAAAACGCTTTAGCGTTTTTAAGTTAACCAGCTATAATAGAAAAACTGGATGAGGTGAAGGCATGACACAAATTGAGCTGGCGGCTTTGCTGGAAGTTGTTCAGTCGTCCAAAGCGGAAACCCAGACACTGGAGGTCAAGGCGGCGGCGCAGGGATGTCCGAAACGCCTCTATGATTCCATCTCGGCTTTTTCCAATCAGGATGACGGCGGTTGCATTTTGTTTGGTCTTGATGAGGCCAATAGTTTCGCCGCAATCGGCGTATACAACCCGCAGGATTTAATCACCCATGTCAAAGAGCAGTGCGACCAAATGGAGCCGCCGGTTCGCGCGGTGTTTACAGCATTGGAACAGGAGGGCAAGCACTTTGTCTGCGCGGAAATACCCGGCTTGGACATTGCGGAGCGGCCCTGCTTCTACAAAGGCAAAGGGCGGCTGAAGGGTTCCTGCATCCGCGTCGGCGTTGTGGACGAACCGATGACCGAATACGAAGTTTACAGCTATGAGGCGTTTCACAAGAAATATCAGGACGATGTCCGTCCGGTGGAACGGGCTACCATGGCCGCCCTCAACCAGACAATGCTGGAGGATTATCTCCTTCGCCTCAAACGGGGCAAGCCGCATCTGGCGCAAATGGCTGCAGAGCAGATTCTGGAGCTGATGAGCGTCAACCGTGACGGTGCGCCCACCATGGCGGCGATTTTGCTGTTCTGTCCCTATCCCCAGGCGTATTTCCCCCAATTGTGCATTACTGCCATCGTAGTTCCCGGCTCGGATGTGGGGGATGTCGGGCAGGGCGGCGAGCGCTTTCTGGACAACAAACGCATTGACGGCAACCTCCTGGATATGCTGGAGGGCGCTTTGGCCTTCGTCCGCACAAACACAAGGACGAAAACCATTATCCACCCGGAAACCGGCAAGCGCGCCGACCAAACCGACTACCCGATGACAGCGGTTCGGGAAGCGTTGCTCAACGCGCTGATCCATCGGGATTACAGCCTTCACACAGAGGGGATGCCCATTCAACTGCATCCGTACGCGGACCGATTTGAGCTGAAAAGCCCCGGCGGTCTGTATGGGCGAATTGGGGTAGACCAGTTGGGAAAGGTGCAGCCCGACACACGCAATCCGGTTTTGGCCGTGGCCCTGGAGGTGCTGCGCGAAACGGAAAATCGCTACTCCGGCATCCCCACCATGCGCCGAGAGCTGTCGCAGGCCAACATGCCCGCGCCGGAGTTCCGGGACGAGCGGGGAACCTTTGTAGTGTGCTTCCGCCGGCAATCGGCGGATGGAAAACCTGTGAGCGGATTGCATAAAAACGGATTGGATTCCGCCCGCCTCCCGTTTACCGAGCAGCAGCTGCGTCTGCTGGAATTTTGCGGGATGCCGCGCAGCCGGAAGGAAATCGCCGAATTCCTGGGACTTGATTCCATCTCCTATGCCATCGTCAGGCATGTGATGCCGCTGGTGGATACCGGTCTGCTCCGCATGACTTTGCCGGACAAGAAGAAAAGCTCCCGCCAGCGATTTGTCCGGTCGGATGTGTAATAGTCCCGGAGCGTTTACCTCCTGCAAAGAAGAAGCCCGTCTATTCCCTCCATCAACCCTTTTATCGATACCCTTTTTACTTTGGGCTGTGGAGGACTTTTTCCCGCAACATAAATTGTTCATATTCTGTACACAAAAACCGCGCAACATCGCCATCGTATGTAAGCTGGATAACCGGATAGGCTTCGTCGTCGCTACCCAGATATGCTCTCATCTTCATTGTGGTTCTCCAAATATACAGAGAAAACCGCGCGGAGTTGAGGACATAAATCATGTAGCGCAGTGCCGGATTGTCCTTGTGGGCGCCTTGGTAGCAGCCGATTTCAGAGTGGCAGGCATCTGTTTCCTCTAGTATAGCGGCTCTCCATTGGGATACCAGAAAGGTCTTGGGCACAATCCCATTCCATTGAAATCCCCCAGTCGACGATAATTTTCAGCCTCTCTCCTTCGCTCGCAGATATGTTGAAAATTTAATCACCGACTATATATATTTGTATGCGTGGTTCGTACACATGATCTAAGGATGTCTGTAGTATACCATATTTAATACCGATAATGAAGCATAGAGTCCGAGCTCTGCCTTGTTTCGTAATGATATACTGCAAGCAAATTAACATTGTTCCGAACTGTGATATACTTGGTTGCGTGGTGCGAGCTGCAAACGCAGCGAGACGTAAAGCTCATAAATGCAAATCCTGTCGAATGAGTCTACTGTCGTTCTAACACATTTTTCTTGCTAACACCGGAAGAATGTGACAGAAAGAAGGGGAGGTGTTGGAATGGCGCTTCTTGAAGGTATGCACGTGGAGTTTAAGCGCGAATACACTGCCGATATCCGAAAGGAGGTGGTGGCGTTTGCCAACTCCGGGGGCGGCATTATTTACATTGGTATCAACGACAATGGTGAAATGGTTGGACTATCCAATGCCGATGAAGTTTTATTGCAGGTGCCGAGTATGATTCGGGACTCGGTCAAGCCGGATATATCCATCTTTACAAGCTGCAATATCGAGAAACGGGACGGTAAAAGCATTGTGGCGGTGACAGTGCAGCGCGGAACCGGCCGACCCTATTATATCGCGGAAAAAGGACTAAAACCTTCGGGAGTGTTTGTCCGGCTGGGCAGTGCGTCGGTACCTGCCTCGGACGCCGCCATACGCGCCATGATTAAAGAGACGGATGGAGAAACCTTTGAAACAACCCGCTCCCTGAGTCAAGAGCTTTGCTTTGACTTTGCCAAAGGCCAGTTTGCGGCGCGCGGGCTGGAACTGGGTGAAACGCGGATGCACACACTTGGCATGATCGGAAATGACGGACTGTACACCAACCTGGGGCTGCTGCTATCCGACCAGTGTGTTCACACTGTCAAGGTAGCCGTATTTGAAGGAAACAGCAAGACTGAATTTAAGGACAGGCGGGAATTTGGCGGTTCCTTGCTCAAACAGCTTGTGAGCGTTTATGAGTATATTGACCTTCACAACCGAACCCACGGGGTCATCGAGGGCCTTCTACGGGTTGACAAACGGGATTATCCGGAGGTAGCCATTCGTGAGACGCTGCTCAATGCCATTGTACACCGGGATTACTCTTTTAGTGCCAGTACACTGATCAGTATCTTTGACAATCGCATAGAAATGGTATCTCTGGGGGGGTTGGTGCCGGGGCTGTCACTGGACGCCATTAAAATTGGCGCATCCCAATCGCGCAATGAGAGGCTTGCAAACATCTTTTATCGCCTTAAGCTCATTGAAGCCTATGGGACTGGAATCGGTAAAGTGATTGATAGCTATGCTGAGCAGTCGGCGCGGCCGGATTTCATCGCAACGGATGGGGCTTTCCTAACAATTCTTCCCAATCTGAACGAGCAGGGCGGTGATAAGCGGCGGCAATCCGTCTTGCGAGGCAGCAATGCCCAGAAGGTTTTGGACTATCTTGAAGCACACGGGGAAGCATCACGGCGCCAAATCCAGGAGCTGCTGAGTCTCGGACAAACTGCGGCAGGAAATCTGCTGCGGAGCCTTGAGGCAGATGGGCTCATACAGCTGGTGGGGCGGGGCAAGCAAACACGGTATATCAAACGAAAGAAAATGCATGATAGGAGAGATTTTACTTGACATCCAGCGAAATGATAAAAGCCTTAACCTATTTTAATGAAGCGTTTCCCCGGCACGCGCTACAGGCGGCTGTGCAGCAAAAGGAGGACAGTATCCCGCACCTGCTGGAGGCCCTGGATTACGCCAACGACAACGCCCGGCAGCTGATGGACGAGGAATCCGATTACATGCTGCACATATACGCCATGTATCTTCTGGCCCAGTTTCGGGAAAAGAAGGCATTCCCCAAGCTTGTCCGAATGATAGCGCAGAATCGTGAAATTGTAGATTTTATAATAAGCGAAACGCTGACCGAGGATTACCCCGCCATCCTGTGCAGCACCTATGACGGCAGCTTGGGGCTGTTACAGGAGGTGATTGAAGACGGGGGCCTTGATGATTTTATCCGCAACGCGGCATTGCGGGCGTATGTCTTTCTATATCAGGAGGGATTGCTCCCACGCCACGAGGTTGCTGATTATTTGAAAAGCCTTATGAGGGAGCATTTTGCGCAAGATGCGTCCTGTTTCCCCACTTTGGTGGCCCATAGCGTCATGGACGCGCATCTGCTGGAGCTGATCCCCGATGTGGCGAAGCTGTATGACAGAGACGCCATGTTCTTTGGTGAATATGACAGTTTTATTGATTATCTATTTGATTATAGCCATCACGCAGACAAGTGCCACTATATCGGCGATACCATTGCCGAAATGCAATCCTGGACTTGCTTTAAAGCCCCGCAAAGCAAGACGCCGAAGCATGCCCTGGCAGCTCACAGGCCCAAAAAGCCGGGGAGAAACGCCCCCTGCCCCTGTGGAAGCGGGAAAAAATACAAAAAGTGCTGCCTGGCGGCGGAAGAAAAAAACGCGTCAAGCCGAAACGCAGGGGAACCGGATTTTCTGCTCAAATATTATCCCAGCCTGCAAAAGGGTGGCAAGGACGCGGATGTGGTTCTTTTTGCGGATTATTACAGTCCGGAGGCCATTGCCATGGATATTCCCGTTTACAAGGCAATGCATCACCGGAGCATTCCCGTTTGGATTCCCAGGGATCGGGCGCGGGAGGATCTTTCCCGGATAGACTTCCTTCTGGAAGCGTTTGAGATGTTCACCCAAACCTGCCGGCGTGAGGAGATCACATCCTTTGCCGCGTTTGACGAAAAATATATGGTGCATTACCGATCCGCCTATTGGGTAGGGGAGCTGGAAAAGCTTTTGACGGAGCACCAAAGCAGGTGCGGAGAACGGCAGGCAGGCTTCCTCCAGCCGGTTCGGGATACGGTAAAGCGGTTTGCCTGACGCGGATCAAGAAAAAATTTACGCTTCGAGAAAGCTGATTTGTCTGACGGAGCAGTGTAGCTGGATTACGGGTTCTTACGACGGAGTGCTTGCACTCCTAGTCCTTTAGGGGGGCCATTATGGCCCTAAGCGGGTCCGGGCAGAGCCCGGGCTAGCGTGACAGACGAGGCTTCATACCGTCACAAAGCCCGCACTCCGGGATGCGCGATTTTTATTCCCTTACCCGCCCAGCGAAGCATTCTTCACATCGGTGATAAACATATGGCCGGGGGCGTGGGTAATCATAAAGCTGGGCTTCACCTGCATGGCCACGGCTTGGGGGGTAACGCCACAGGCCCAGAATACGGGAACCTCCCCCGGGTTAATGGTCACAGCGTCGCCGAAATCGGGTTTGGTTATATCCTTTATGCCGATATGCGCGGGGTCGCCAATGTGGATGGGTGTTCCATGCACCTGTGGCAGCCGCTCCGTAATGGTTACCGCCTTTACCACCTGCTCATAGGGGATAGGGCGCATACTTACCACCGTGGGGCCTGCAAAAACACCGGCAGGCTTGCATTGGATATTGGTGATATACATGGATACATTGCAGCCCTCGCTGATATGGCGCACCTCAATGCCCTCCTCAATCATCGGAGACTCAAAGCTGAAGCTGCATCCGATCAAAAAGCTCACCAGATCCTCGCGCCACAAATCCGCAACATCCGTATATTCGCCGTCCAGGACGCCGTTCCGGTAGACGCGGTAGCGCGGGATGTCCCGGGCGATATCGCTACCCGGGGCGGTCAGCTTAAACTCGCGCGAGCCAACGTCGCTGACCTCCAGGATTGGGCAGGGCTTGGGGTTGCGTTGGGCAAAAAGCAGGAAATCATAGGCGTATTCCCGGGGCATAACCGCCAGGTTGCCCTGGGCGTATCCTCCGCACATGCCGGAGGTAGGGATGTCGATCTGTCCCTCCCGGATCATTTGCCGCACCGCGGCCGGGCTTTCATTGTATAGCTTCACTGTTCTTCCTCCTTTTGTTATTGTATTATAGCTCCTGTACCGAAACATCAAAGCTCTGGCCGTCCACCCACACGACAAAACGCCGTCCCGGTTCGTCCGGCGGGGGCGGGGCGGCGCTTTCCACGGCGATCAGCTGCTGCTGCATGGTGGCGATTTGCCGCTCCATCGCATTCAGGCAGCTTTGGGCCTCCTGCACGCTGATCTCCCGAAAGCGGATCTGATCCCCCGGGCGGGCCTGCCCCAGCTTTGGCAGGTCGGCGCTGATTACCGTAGCGATTTTGGTATAGCCGCCGGTGGTTTGCCGGTCTGCCAGCAGGATAATGGGCTTGCCATTGCCCGGCACCTGCACCGCGCCCATGACAATGCCGTCGGAGATGATATCGCTGCCCTGCCGGTGCTCAATGGCCTCCCCCTCCAGGCGGTAGCCCATACGGTCACTCTCCTGTGTCACCGTATAGACGCCGGAAAGAAAGGTATCCAGTCCCTGGCGGGTAAAGGCGTCGTCCTGCGGCCCTAAAACCACGCGCAGCTCCAATTCGCTCCGCAGCTCCGGAATAAGCTCCTGGGGCAGCCGGTAAAGGGGCAGCTTGCTTACATCCACCCCTGCGGCATTCAGGCTTAATTCATCATCCTTGCGCAACGCGCGCCCGTCCAGGCCGCCCACCCGCGCTTTCAGGTTGGTTGATTTGCTTCCCATTACCACGGGCACATCAATGCCTCCCGCGAAAGCAATGTAGAGGCGGCAGCCCTTTTGCAGCATGGTGAAGGAGAGGATATCCCCCTGCTTAACCCGCAAGCTTTGCCACATCGCCACCGGCTGCCCATTGAGCTGGGGCTGCACGGCTCCGCCGGTGATGGCAATTACGCTCTCGCCGCGAAACTCAAGGGCAGGCCCCAGGAGGGTGGCTTCCAGCACCGCCTCATCCGGAGCGTTGCCCACCAGCAGATTGGCGCAGCGCTGGCTGTAGCGATCCATCACGCCGGAAACGCCCATCCCCGACTGTTGAAACTTAGGCCGGCCAACGTCCTGCGCCGTGGTCAAAAGCCCTGGCGTGACCACCTTCAGTCTGCTCATTGCCCCGCCCCCCTTTCCATGGCATAGAGCCGGTATTGATAGCTTTCCGCGGCCACAGCCTCCTCGATCCGCCGGTACTCGGCCTCGTCTATGGGAATGAATTTGAGATAATCGCCGGTTCGGTGCAAAATCGGCGGCTCCCGCATGGGATCATAGAGCTTGAGGGGCGTGCGCCCGATGAGCTGCCAGCCGCCGGGGCTGTCGTTGGGATAAAGCCCGGTCTGTTTCCCCGCGATACCCACCGAGCCGCCGGGGATTTTAGTACGAGGCGTTTTCAGGCGCGGGGTTTCCAAGCGTTCATCCATGCCGCCCAGATACGGGAAGCCGGGCGCAAACCCCAGCATGTAGATCAAATAGGGCTTGGCGGAATGGATCTCAATCACCTGCTCCTCACTAAGGCCGCTGTTCTCGCATACGAAGCCCAGGTCAGGCCCGCCTTCGCCGCCGTAGAGCGTGGGCACCTCCAGGATATTCGGCTCCGGCAGACTTAGGGAGCCGAGGCTGCTTTCCAGCTGTTGCAGCTCCCGCAGCAGCTCTTCATAGCCGCTCTTGCAGGGATCGTATTCCACCAGGAGCGAGCGGTAGGTGGGGTTCATGGTGACGAGAGCAGGTAGCTTTGCCTGTTCAACCGCCAAAAACATACCCCGCACCCGCGCGCTGATCTCAGGGGAAATCTGATTGCCAAACTCAATCACCAGCGCGGAATCCCCCGCGATTAAGTATCTTGCCTTTTTATACACCGCGCATCACTCCTTTAGGCAAACAGCTTGCTCAGGTTGGCAAGCGAGGTGACGCCCAGATAGGCGGAAATGACCACCACCAGGCACCCCAAGGCCAACATCCAGCCGGGATGGTGGTATTTCTCGCCCATGACATCCTTGCGGCGGGAAGCGAACAGGCAAACCCCCAGGGTCAGCGGTAAAATCAGTCCGTTCAGCGCGCCTGCCAGCACCAGCAGCTTGGCGGGCTGGCCCACCAAAAACATCACCAGGGTCGAGACGGCGATGAAGCCGATGATAATCTGGTTTTCATGGTCGGCAATTGATTTGTGGAATGTTCTTAAGAAGGAAACCGAGGTATAGGCCGCGCCGATGATGGACGTAACGCTGGCCGCGAACAGCACCAGGCCAAAGAAGCGGTATCCCAGCTGCCCGCCGCCCTGCAAAAAGGCGTCCGCCGCCGGATTGGCGGGATCAAGCACGGCGCCCTTAACCACCACGCCCAGTATCGCCAGGAACAGCACCACCCGCATGATGGCCGCCACGCCGATTCCCATGCAGGAGCTTTGGGTAATCTGTTTCATATTATCCTCGCCTGTGATACCGGCGTCAATCAGGCGGTGCGCGCCGGAAAAGGTAATATAGCCGCCCACCGTGCCGCCCAAAAGCGTCAAAATGCCCGGAAGCAGCGGCGAAAAGCCGCTTGAGGGCAAAAAGGTCTCCTTCAAAGCCGTACCCACAGGGGGCTGGGTCCAAAAGATCATTACAACCACCACAAGGATCATCAGCGCGCCCAAAACCTGCGTCAGCTTATCGACTAAAGCCTTGGCGTTTTTAAACATAAAAACGACGATGGCCATAACGCCCGACACGATATAAGCGGCCTTCAGATCCAGGCCAAACATGGTATTCATGCCCAGGGCCGCGCCGCCGACATTGCCCATATTGAAGACAAAGCCGCCCAAGGCTACTAAAAAAGCGATTACATAGCCCAGGCCCGGCAAAACCTTATTGGCCACTTCCTGGCCGGGCATCCCGGAAACGCAGATAACGCGCCAGACATTTACCTGCACAATAAGGGATAACACTAAAGAAGCCAAAATGATAAAGCCAAAGCTGGCCTGAAAATCACCGATAAATTTGGCTGTTTGGGTGAGAAATCCGGGGCCGATGGCCGAGGTGGCCATCAAAAACGCAGCCCCTAAAAGCACACTGCGGTTATTTTTCTTGTTCTCGCTCATGGGTTACCTCCTCGTATTAATTACCTATTTTTGCAAACGGGAAAGGTTTGCCAGCTCAATCCCTTCCTGCTCCAGGCTTTGGCGGATATTCCTGACAAACTCCACCGCTTCCGCCGTATCACCGTGGACGCAGATGGATTGCGGTGCCAGTTCGATATCCTCGCCGGTGATGGCCGTTACCTTATGCTCCTGAACCATGCGGATGATACGCTTGACGCAAACATCCGCGTCGAGTATCATGGCCCCCGGGGTACCCCGCGCCACCAGGCTGCCGTCGGCGTTATAGGCCCGGTCGGCAAAGACCTCGCTGGCGCAGGCCAGGCCCACGTCCCCGGCCGCCCGCACCATTTGACTGCCGGAAAGCGCCAGGAAAACCAGGCCGGGGTCAACCTCATAGATACCCTCGGCAATGGCCCTGGCCAGCGCGTAATCCCGGCCCGCCATGTTGTAAAGTGCGCCGTGGGGCTTCACATGGCACAGCCGCAGGCCCTGGGCCACGCAGAAGGCCGACAGAGCCCCCACCTGATACTTGACGTAGGCATTGGCCTCCTCCGGGCTGATTTTCATCTCCCGCCGCCCGAAGCCCGCCAGATCCGGCAGGCCGGGATGCGCGCCCACACTGACATTATGCTCCTTGGCCAGCCTGACGGTATGCTCCATCACCAGCGGATCACCGGCATGGCAGCCGCAGGCCACATTGGCCGAGGTGACGTGCTTAATCACCTCCTTGTCGCCTCCGATGGTGTAAGCGCCGAAGCTCTCCCCCAAATCGCAGTTCAGATCAATCCAGGCCATCAATAATCCCTCCTTAAAATTTCTGTCAATGGTAAATAAGAGCAATTATTATGCCAAATAGCGGCATCCTAAATAAATCTGAAAAACACACCAAATACCGCATTGATATGCGGGTATATAAAATCCGGAGGGACGGGGTTAATCGGAGATCAAAAACACCGTGCGAAAACGCACGGTGTTTTTGATCCATTATCGCACAATGTGCGTTTTCGCACTAATACTATTTTCAAATCTGACTATCGTGTTTAGTCAGGGGTTGCCGTTACGCTCTGGCGGTGCCGCTGTGCCACGGGTTGGCTTGTCGCTCGTGCCGCGACGGGCAGTTACTTTTGGAGGAACAAAAGTAACCAAAATTCCCACGGGGGAGGGCCCCCGTGACCCCCCTGCACTTTGGGTAGCCGTCTTTGGTAATCTTTTAGTAATTTAGAGGTATCTACGATATTTAAATAGGGGCACCGGCCCCTAAAACCCCCGCTTAAGGACTTCTAGTCCTTAAGAATCCAGTGTTCCTTGGCAAACGCTTTGACATTATGAGCAAACACGATAGTCAGATATTTATTTGAAAGCGGCGCTACGCGGCACGGCTTATACAATTTCATTTAAAAACATGGAATGTTTTTAAATGAAATTGTTCTAATTATTCTCCAGGCGGCGGCGTAACGCAAAGCGGCTGATTCCCAGCAGCTCCGCGGCCTTGGAGTGGTTGCCCTGGCAAAGGTCTAACGCCTGGCGGATATAAAACAGCTCCAGGTGCTCCAGCTCCCGGGGCAGGTCAAGGGGACGGCTCAAATCGGCCAGGGGCCAGGCTGGGGCATCTGGGGGCAAATGCTTCGGCTGTTTGCCGCCCTCCCCCAGCGGCTGCCCGTTATGCTCCAAAAGCTCGCCTTCACAAAATAAAACCGCCCGCTCCAGCACATTTTTCAGCTCGCGCACATTGCCCTTCCACTCATGGTGAAGCAGCTCCTCCAACAGGGCGGGGGCAATCTCACGAACATTTTTGCCCAGCTTGCGGTTAAAATTTTGCAGGTAAAAATCGCAGAGCAAGGCGATATCCTCACGCCGCTCCCTAATGGGCGGCAGGTGGATCTGCACCACATTCAGGCGGTAAAACAAGTCCTCCCGGAATTTCCCTTCCTTAATCGCCTGCTCCAGCGGGCGGTTGGTGGCCGCGATCACGCGGACGCTCACCTCCAGGTCGGTCAAGCCGCCCACCCGCTTAAATTTTCGATCCTCCAGGAAATTCAGGAGCTTTACCTGCATATTCAGCGGCATTTCGCCAATCTCATCCAGGAACACGGTTCCGCCGTCCGCAAGGTCAATCAGGCCCTTTTTACTTTTATTCGCGCCGGTAAAGGCTCCCCTTTCATAGCCGAACAGCTCGCTTTCCAAAAGGTTATCCGGGATAGCGCCGCAATTTATCTTCACCAGCGGGAAATCCCGGCGGCCGCTTTTGCTGTGTATCTGATTGACCACAACCTCCTTTCCGGTGCCCGTTTCACCCCGTACCAGCACATCCACATTGTCCTGCCGCGCCAGCACCCCAATCTGCCGTTTGATTTGCTGTAGCGCCGGGCTCTCCCCCACCAATTGCGGCGGCTCGCCGGAAAGCAGCGCAATATGGCGGCGGCTGTTGAGATGATCCAGGGCGCGGCGGATGGTGATATCAATCACATCCACGTCGAAGGGCTTCTGCACATAGTCGTAAGCGCCGCGCCGCACCGCCTGCACCGCTTGGGAGACGGAGCCGTAAGCCGTAATCATAATGACCTGGATATCCCCGTCCAGCTTTTTGATGGTCTCCAGATAATCCATGCCGAAGCCGTCGCCCAGCTGATTGTCCAGCAAAACCACGGCGGGCTTGATTTGCTCGGCCAGCGCCAAGCCTTCCTCCATTGTTTCCGCCACCCATACCTGATAGCCCATATCCTGCAAGCCCTCCCGCAGGGAAACGCGGATCAGATATTCGTCGTCAATCACCAATACCCGGTATTTCATCGCTTCACATCCTATCGCTGAAAGGTCATTACAATACGGGTGCCCTGGCCGGGCTCGCTTTGCCAGGCCAGGCTGCCGCCGTTCTGTTGCAGCAGCTGCTCCGCAATGGGCAATCCCAAACCACCGCCGCCTTCCGATGATTTTTGCAGCAGCGCCAGCTTTTGCTCCGGCATGCCCAGGCCGTCGTCCTCAACGGCCAAATGCAGCTGCTGCCCGTCCTGCCACGCCTTCAATACAATATGGCCGCCGCTTTGAATCGCCTTGATGCTGTTGTTTATCAGATTGATAAATATCTGCTTTAAGGCGGAGGCATCGGCATAAAGCCGCGCCTCAGGCTCTGCTTCGATCCGCATTTGGATATGGCTGTTTTCAGCCACCTTGGCATAGAGCAATACCAGCTCCTCATAAAACCCGGGGATGTCGATCAAATCCTTTTTCAGCTCGCGGCGGCGGCTCAGATCCACCAGATTTTCCACCAGCAGATTGATGCGGTCAACCTCCCCGATGATGCTCCGGCACAGCTGCCGGTCTGTCTCCCGATCCAGCCGCTTTCCCACCACCTGCACGCTGGCGCGGATACCGGCCAAGGGATTGCGGATCTCATGCGCCAGATTGGCCGCCAGCCTGCCCGCGTAGACCAGTTTATCATCCTGATGCGCCCGTGCTTCCAGAATCTTTCTATAGGTCACGTCGTCCAGGGTGCACAAAACGCCCCAGGGCAGCTGGTTTTCATCCGTCAGCCTCCAGATGCCCATCTCAATCTCCAGCGTTTTCTGTTCCCCGTTCACCAATTGAAGGGGATCATAAAAGAGCTTGGGGGCGGTAATATATTGCTGTAACAATTCCGCCAGTGTTTGGCCCTCATACCGGTAATCCGTTCTGGCCAGCAGTTTTTTGGCGGCGCTGTTAATCAGCAGCACCTGCCGCTCCCTGCCATAGGCCACCACGGCGATGGGCAGGCTTTCCACAATGGTCTCGTTCAGCAGCTTTACCCGCACAATGCTGGCGTTGTAGCTGTGGATATTGCTGAGCATGCGGTCAAAGCTTTTGGCCAGATCACCAATTTCATCCCGGCGCGCGGCAAACTCCAAATTCAGCTCCGGCGTGCCCTCCGGCCGTTCGCTTACCGCTTTGCAGGCGGAATTGAGGCGGCGCAGCGGCGTGGCGATATTGTCGGTAATCATAATGCTGGATTGGACAATGATTAACATCAGGGCAATAGTCGCCAGGATCGTATAGCGCTGCTCCTCAATCAAGCCGACTGTGAACCGAGTTTGATCTATGTAATACCGGGCGCTCCAGCCCGCCAGGTTACTGCGGCTTTCCTGAATCAAACGAAGGTTTTTGGGGGGATTAACGCCATGCCCCACCGGACTTCCGTCCGCGTCATAAAGGTAAACGCCCTCCTGCTGAAAACCGGCGTATTTTTCATAGAGGCCGGTAAGACCCTGCCGTCGGTACTGGTCATCCATCTCCTGCTGCAAATAATGCAGCAGGCTTGCGGCGGCCTCCTGCTCGGCGGCAATTTTGAAGTGGTAGCTGGAATAATAAAGGATGCCGCCAAAGGCCAGGGTGGCAATGATGGTCATCAGCAGGAAGGGCGCCAGGATTTTCTTCTCAATATCCCAGCGCAGCTTAATCCGCATCGTGCTCACCCTCCTTCCAGGTGAAACGGCAGCCCAGCCAATAGCCGCCAAAGGAAAGCAGGGTTGCCGGGAACGCCGGATGCACCGGCAGGATACCGGCATAATAGATGGGATAAAAGATCATAATGGCCAACGCCCCCACAATGAAGCAAGCCCAAACCCCCTGGCGCGTTGATTTGCGGTAAAGCAGCGTGCCATAGAAGGAGGGGAAAAGCATCACACCCAGGATGCCCCAAATATCCCCGCCATAGGAGAGCAAATTATCCGGCGGGCGCAGCGACAGCAGGAGCGAGCAGGTTCCGCCGATTATAATCCCCAGGCGGGACAGCGTAAGCAGCCGGTATTCGGGTATCGGTTTCGTGCTTACATTGTTGACAATATCATAAGCGAAGGAGGTGGCGATTAGCAGCAGCTGCGAATTGGCGGTGGAAACACAGGCGCCGATAATGGCAAACAGGAAAAATCCGCTTAAGGGGGAATAGAGGAGATTGTTGATAACATAAACAAAAACGTCATCCGCGCTGTTCACTGCCGCAAGAGTGGGAAAAAGCACGCGCATCCCCAAGCCGATCAGCAGCAGGGCGGCATAAAAAACCACCAGATAGGCCAGGGAGGCCAGCACCGTCCGGCGGGCCGTTTTAGAATTGCGCGCGGAAATCAGCCGGATGGTATACTGGGGGTTGGCGGCTAACCCCAAGCCCCAGCCAAAAAACATGCTGATGCTCATCAGCGGCGTAAAATTATTTTTGCCGAACAAACGAAACAGATCCCCGGGCTGATTGGCATAGCCTACGCCGCTGTGCGCCACCGTGCCGATCTGCCCGGCCTGCCGGTAGATTTCCCGCGGGCCTCCGGCAGCTCCCACCACTACGGCGAAAATAATAATCAAGCCTATTGTCAGGGCCACAATATTAAAGGAATCGGTGCGCGTTACCGAGCGGTAACCTCCGAAGGTGGCATAAAGTATGAACAGGTAAATCATCAATGCGCCCGCCAGGTAAGGAATATCAAACAAATTGGCCACCACCAGGCCGAAGCCCTTGATTTGAATCACCAGATACAGCACATAAACCAAAATGATAACGGCTCCCAGCACCACCTGCAACCACTTGGATTGATAGCGCTTGGCAAACAATTCGGGGATGGTCAGCACATCATGGGCATAAAGGCGGTCGCTGATAAAATACAGCAGCAACGCGCCGCACATCCAGGGAATCACCGAATACATCAGGGGGGCGAAACCGCTTTCAAACACATTTCCGGTAAAGCCCAAAATTGTGGCCGCCGAAATCCAGGTGCCCACAAAGGTTAAGGTGCTGCTCAAGAGGTTCAGCTTGCGCCCGCCGATATAAAAGTGGCGCAGGGTATCATTTTCCTGCAAGCGGCTTTTGCCCACGACCAATAAAAGCACGGAATACACGCAAAAATACAGCAGGTAAATTATAATTTTACTGGTAAACATAAGCGCCCTTCCCCTATACGCAGGAATTTTGCGGCAATGAGATTTAATCAGCTGAAATAAGTATATATTTATTTTCCAAGTATGTCCATAGAATTTGAAGGCAAAAAACCTTTACCTGCCATTTATTCCATCGAGGCATCTTAAGAATTTCTTTACGGTGGGTGGTGGCGGTCACTTTGCCGCCGCTGTTGCCAAAACAGACTTGCCCAAGCATTTGTTTTTATTTGGAATCTGTGGTAAACTTCAATTAAAATGGCAACCAAAAAAGAACACAGAACAGAAAAGGTGGAAGCTATGTTACAGGAACGGCGAAGCGAAATTATTGATAAGGTGAAGACACATCGCACGGTCAAGGTAGCAGATTTGGTAAGCGAATATCAGGTTTCTGTGGAAACGATACGGCGGGATTTGGAATACCTGGAAAGCACCGGCTTTCTCAGGCGGGTGTATGGAGGCGCGGTTGCCATCGGCTTATATGGGCAGGAGCCGGGTTACTCCCACCGCGAGGTGGTGAACTACGATCAAAAACGCGCTATTGGCGCAAAGGCGGCCGAACTGATTGACGATGGGGACACGCTGTTTTTTGACGTCGGAACCACGGCTCTGGAGGTCGCGCGCAATTTAAAGGATAAAAAAAATCTGACCGTTATCACCAATGCCAGCCTGATCGCGCATGAAATGATACAGATTTCCAATTGCCGCGTTATTCTGATGGGGGGGGAGCTGCGCTCCGGTGAGCTATCCGTTTCAGGCCATATCTGCGATCAAAACCTGAAAAACTTTTACGCGAACAAGCTGATAATGGGTGTGGGCGGGATATCACTGCAAAGCGGCTACACAGACTATCATATAAATGAGGCAAACACCCGGCGGTGTATGATTGAACGGTCAGATAAAGTGATAGCCGTAGCTGATTATAGCAAATTTGGCGTAACGGCAATGAATTGCGTCTGTCCGGTGAACAGCGTCGACATTCTTGTCACCGACTGGACCATATCCAAGGAAATCATCCGGGATTTTGGTGAGAGTGGAATTGAAGTAATGGTGGCAAACAAAAAATAACAGAGGTGCGTTGCCGAAAGGGCAACGCATCTTCTTTGTGAACGAGAGCTCTCCGGCATTAGCCCGAGGGCGTTTTGGACGTGTAATTCCAACCCGATAGTTAGCAAAGCACACATAGTATATCGGTGTTATTTGTTCAATATACGGATATTGACAATTATCACAACTGATGTTATCATTATTACAACAACATTGCAATAAATATTGTTGTAACATCGCATATTATAAATGCGTTTATTGCAATTGCAATAAATAACCCCGCAGCAAGAGCGAGTGTATTATGGGGAATGATATAATAAACCGCCTCTGTCTATTTAGGGTCAGGTGAGAACGAACGGGGGGAAATGAATCGTGGCTGGCAAGTATTATTTGGGTATCGATCAGGGAACCACCGGCACCGCGGGTCTTTTGCTGGACGATAAATGGAAGGTTCGCGGCAAGGGGTATACGGAGATCACGCAGATTTATCCGCGGCCCGGCTGGGTGGAGCACAACGCCCTGGAATTATTTCAGAGCATTTTGGAAGCCTCCGGTCAGGCCATTAAGCAGGCGGCGATCCGCGCCGGGGACATCGCGAGCATCGGAATTGACAATCAAGGCGAGACTGTGGTGGCTTGGGACAGTGAAACAGGGCTGCCGCTTTACAACGCCATCGTTTGGCAGGACAAGCGCACGTCCGCATATGCGGAGCGGCTTAAAGAGAAATACGGCGGCATGATTCAGGAAAGAACCGGCTTGCAGGTGGATTCCTATTTTGGCGCCACGAAAATCCGCTGGCTCCTGGACAACGTGCCGGAGGTAAAAGCCGCCGGGCAGCGCGGAACCCTGATGATCGGCAGCACGGATACCTGGCTTATCTGGAAGCTGACAGGAAGCTATGTAACCGACATCACAACCGCCTCCCGCACCATGCTCCTCAATATCCATACCGGAAAATGGGATTGGGATATTCTTGATATTCTGGAGATACCGGAATCGCTTCTGCCGGTCATTCGGGATTGCGATAAGATAGACAGCGTCACGCGGCCGGAGGTGTTCTTCGGCGCGGGTGTGCCTGTCGGCGGCAGCATGGTGGATCAGCAGGCGGCGCTGCTTGGACAGGGCTGCGTGCAAAAAGGGCTGGTGAAAACGACTTATGGAACCGGCTGCTTTATGCTGATGAATACCGGCGGTACCCCGGTAAACTCCGGGAACGGCTTGCTGACTACCATTGCGTGGCAGGCGGGGGGATGCCGGGATTATGCGCTGGACGCGGGCATTTATGTGGCCGGTTCCGCCATACAGTGGCTGAAAAACGGCTTGGGGCTGATCCGGAGCGCCAAGGAGATGGGCCCCCTGTCGTTGAGCGTGCCCGATAACGGCGGCGTGTATTTTGTGCCGGCCTTTTCCGGGCTGGCGGCGCCGTATTGGGACGAATATGCCCGGGGGACGATGGTCGGACTGACCGCTGCCGCCACAAAAGCGCATATCGCGCGGGCCGTGCAGGAGGGGATCGCCTATCAGGTCTGCGACAATGTGGCCATTATGGAGAAGGACGCGGGCGCTGAGATCACCGCCATGCGTGTGGACGGCGGTATGGTTGGTGATAAATTCCTTATGCAGTTCCAATCGGATATTCTGGGAGTGCCGGTGGAAATCCCCGAGATCAGCGAATGCACCGTGCTGGGGGCCGCCTATATGGGGGCGTTGGGCGCGGGGACGCTTGACAGCTTGCAGTCCTGTCGGGAGCACTGGAGAAGGGCGATGCTCTATGAGCCGGGCATAAGCGCGGATCAGCGGGAGAGCCTGCTTTATCAGTGGCACAGAGCCGTGGAACGGGCCGGAGGCTGGATTGAAAGCGCCAACGGTTAGCCGGGCCGGATGTGACGGTTGTGCGGGTATGCCAATTGGGAAAGGGGTAATCGCGGGTGATAAAAACTGATGTACTGGTGATTGGAGCGGGCGCGGTGGGCTGCGCCATCGCCAGGGAGCTTACAAAGTATCGGCTGAAGGTAACGGTGATGGACAAAAACGAGGATGTGGGCGGTGAAGCCTCAAAGTCCAACAGCGCCATTATACATACCGGATATGACGCGCCTCCCGGGACACTGGAATCCCAGCTGGTGGTGGCCGCCAATCCGATGTTTGAACTATTGGCAAAACAGCTGGATATACCTTACGCCAAGCCGGGAGCCATCCTTCCGGCCTTTACGGACGAACAATTTGAACAGCTCCCGGCTTTGAAGGAAAAGGCGTTCCGGAACCGGGTATACGACGTGGAATACCTCACCGGGGAGCAGCTTCTGAAAATGGAGCCAAACCTTAGCCCTGACGTAAAAGCGGGACTATACATCCCCCGGGAGCATATCATAGATCCGTTTCTGCTGGTGGTGGCCTATGCGGAGAACGCGCGGCAGAACGGCGCGGAATTCCTTCTGAATACAAAAGTGACCGGTATCAGCTTGGAAAACGGGAAAGTTGTTGGAGCCCAAACCACCGGGGGGGATATTGAAGCCGCCTATATCGTCAACGCCGCCGGTTTGTACTGTGACGAGGTGGCGGAAATGGTGGGGAAAAACGACTATACGGTTAATCCGCGGAGGGGCCAGTTCTATATCCTGGACAAAAATACCGGCTGCAAGGTGAACCACATTGTCCTTCCCATTCCCACGAAGGTGACGAAGGGCAAGCTGATGTGCCCGACCATTCACGGGAATATGCTTGTCGGCCCCACGGCGGAGGATCTGCAAGACAAGCAGGATTATTCCACAACGGCGGAGGGGCTCGCAAGCGTGGAGGCGGATGTCCGCCGGCTGGTTCCCGGTGTTAATCTCCGGGATACGATTACCCAGTACAGCGGGTTGCGGGCCAACCGCAACCCGGAAGGGCTTCATGTGGATACCTATGATGACGTAAAAAACTATGTAAACATCTCCGGCGTCCGCTCTACCGGCCTGACCGCGTCAGTTGCCCTTGGTAAATATGTGGCGCAGGTATTGATTGAAATCGGGATGCCCGTATCCTTCAATCCCCATTTTAATCCGGTTCGGGAGGGAATCCCCCGCTTTCATGAAATGAGCCGGGAAGAACAGGACGCGATGATCCGGAAGAATCCGCTGTATGGCCGTGTGATCTGCCGGTGTGAGACGGTTACCGAGGGAGAAATTGTCGAGGCGATCCACCGGCCCATCCCCGCCCGGTCTGTTGACGCGGTGAAGCGCCGCCTGCGGGCCGGAATGGGCAGATGCCAGGGGGGCTTCTGCGGGCCAAGGGTAATCGAAATTCTGGCCCGTGAGCTGGGGATCCCCGCCGAACAAATCACAAAGAACCAGCCGGGCTCCTGCATGATTTCCGGCAAGGTGCGTCTGGAAAAGGAGAAGGCCAATGCTTGAGCGGAATTGCGATGTAGCGGTGATCGGCGGGGGACCGGCGGGCCTGGCTGCCGCAGCGGCGGCAAAGAAACAGGGCGCCGGAAGGGTGCTGATAATCGAGCGGGATAACGCCCTTGGGGGTATTTTGCAGCAGTGCATCCATCCGGGCTTCGGCCTCACCTACTACAATGAGGAGTTGACCGGCCCCGAGTATGCGGGACACTTTATTGAACAGGCGGAGCAGCTTGGGGTGGAGGCGCTTCTAAGCTCTATGGTGCTGGAAATACTGCCCGATGCCACAGTGGTATGCAGCGGCGCGGAGCATGGCATTATATACGTCAGGGCTAAAAGCGTCGTATTGTCTATGGGCTGCCGGGAAAGAACCCGGGGAAATATCCAGATACCGGGAACCCGCCCCGCCGGTGTATATACGGCGGGGGCGGCGCAGCGCTTAATCAACCGGCAAAACGAGATGGTAGGCCGCCGGGTGGTCATTCTCGGCTCCGGGGATATTGGCATGATTATGGCCCGGAGGATGACGCTTGAGGGCGCCAAGGTTGTGGCGGTTGTGGAGATTATGGACTATCTGGCCGGACTCACCCGGAACCGGGTGCAATGCCTGGATGATTTCGGGATTCCCCTGATGCTTTCCCACACGGTCACCCGTATTATGGGAAACTGGCGGGTTGAGGGCGTCTATGTGGCGAGGGTTGACGGGAACCGGAAGCCGGTTCCCGGGACGGAGGAATTCTACGCTTGCGATACCCTCCTCCTGTCGGTGGGCCTGATTCCCGAAAACGAGCTAAGCCGCGGCGCAAAGGTGGAAATGAGCGGAATTACCAACGGGCCTGTAGTCAATCAAAGCATGCAGACCTCTGTGCCCTTCCTGTTTGCCTGCGGAAATGTGGTTCATGTTAACGATCTTGTGGATAACGTATCAAAAGAGAGCGAAATCGCCGGAAAGGAAGCCGCGCGTTATGCCATAGGCACCATGCCGGTGCCGACAGGAAGGGTAACCTGTGAGCCTGGCGGCAATGTCCGTTACATCTGTCCTCAAAGAATTGATATAAACGGCGAGGATTCTGAAATCAGCCTGTATTTCCGGGTGGGCGTCCCCGACGGGAAGGTGGGGATCTCCCTCCTGAACAATGGCAGGGAACTGGTGAAAAGGAAGGCTGTCAAGGTGAATCCCGGCGAAATAGAGTGCGTAAAAGTCCGCGCTTCAGAGCTTGCTCCGGGGAACCTAGAGATCAGCGTCGCTAAGGAGGGTTAAGCAATGACGGAAAAAATAATAACCTGCATTACCTGTCCCATCGGCTGCGACATCACCGTTCATGGCGAGGGGGAAGAAATATCCCGCATGGAGGGATATCAGTGCAAGCGCGGAGAAGAATACGCCCGCAATGAATTTGTTCATCCCGTGCGGATTCTGACCACAACGGTGAGGGTCGTGGGGGCGGACTGCCCGCTGATTCCCGTCCGCTCCGACAAGCCTGTCCCGCGGGAGCTGCTGATACAATGTATGGAGAAGATCAAGGAAGCGGCCGTGGAAGCGCCTGTTCGCAGATATGACGTGATTATTCCCGATATCCTGGGAACCGGCGCGAGCATTCTGGCCACCGGTGAAGCGGTGCGGCCGTAATACTATATAGCGAGGGGGATCTATATTATGGCATCAAATCCATACCTGGGACATCCCATTTCCGATATTTCAATGGCGCGGCCCCAAACGGAGGGCGCTTGCGGGGCAGTCAGCTCCAACAGCGGCTACGCCACCAGGGCCGGATTGGAAATTCTGAAGCAGGGCGGAAACGCTATCGACGCCGCCGTTGCGGTTTCCCTGGTGCTCGGCGTTGTGGAACCCTACCATTCCGGAATTGGCGGCGGCTGCTTTCACATCGTATATCATAAGGAAAGCGGGCGGTTTTATTCCGCGGATGCCCGGGGCGTCGCCCCGCTCGGCGCAAGCCGGGACATGTTTTTAGACGAAAACGGGGAAGCCGATATGTCCCTGACAGAATTTTCAGGGCGTTCCTGCGCCACGCCGGCACTGTACCGCGCCATGAACCGCTTGCTGAAAAAATTCGGCACCATGACATGGGCACAAGTCTCCGGCCCGGCAATCAGGCTCTGCCGGGAGGGCTTTTGCTGTGAGTTCCTGTATGCCCGCGCCAGCGATTCGCCGGAGGCGGAGCATAACCGCGACGCTTACGAGGGATTCGGGGAGCTGTATCTGAATAACCGAAAGCCAAGAGCCTTTGGCGAGCTTATTACCAACCCGGATCTGGCCGCCACAATGGAAGGGGTGGCGGAGCATGGGGTTGAATGGTTTTATGAAGGGCCTGTTGCGGACGATATCATTCACCATGTCAACAAGCACCATGGCGTCATGACAAAGGAGGATTTATCGGGTTGCCAGCCCAAGGAGTGCGCCCCTGTCCGTGGCAGCTACCGGGGATATGAGGTGGTTTCCATGGCCCCTCCCTCGTCAGGCGGAAGTCATATTATTCAAATGCTCAATATACTGGAGCAATTTGACCTGAAGGGGATGGGCTGGCGTTCCGCCGACAGCACCCATCTTCTCGCGGAGACAATGAAGCTCATGTTTGCCGACCGCTCCGTTGCCATGGGCGACCCGAAATATGTTAATATTCAGCTGGAAAAGCTTCTGTCCAAGGAATATGCCGGGGAGCTGGCGGCAAAGATTGATATGAAGCAGGCCCAGGCCTTTTCACCCACCGATGGAATTGAGGCCAAGGCATATCGGGGATGCACCACGCATTTTTCCATTATGGACATGCAGGGCAACGTTGTCGTGCAAACCCAGACAGTTCGCAACTGGTGGGGCAGCGGCGTGGTCATTCCGGGCCGGGGCTTTCTGGTGAACAACACAATGGCGGATTTCAGTCCAAAGGTGGGGGTGCGCACCTCCCAGGGATTGGCCTATGGAATGGCAAATGCCATTCAACCGGGAAAGACGCCGCTTTCCAGTATGGCCCCCACCATAATCCTGAAGGACGGCGTCCCGTATCTGGCGGTAGGCGCGGCAGGCGGCCCGCGCATCATTACAAGCACGCTGCAAACAATTCTCAACGCGGTTGACTACGGGATGATGATTGAAGCCTCCGTTCGCGCGCCCCACATGTGCTGCCTCACCCGGGAGCAGGGGCTGGAGCTGGAGGACGGCTTCTCCCCCGATACAATCCGTATTCTTGAAGAACGCGGGCACAGGATTATCCCCACAGCCTCCTATGCCAACCTTTTGGTCATGCCAAACGGCGTCCAATATCTGGACGGCGTATTTTATGCCGCCGGGTGCAGCCGGACAGGCGGCGCCGGGGGTGTCTTAACAGCCTCCGGCTCCCTTGGCCTTGATGGAATTTGCTTCTGCTAAACATAAAAAGCGCCATATGCCGGAGGATTTCATCGCTCCGACTATCGTGTTTGCTCACCCGGCCAACCGAGGCAGGGCACTAGCCCTGCCTCGGTTGGCCGGGTTTCTGCCTTGGGCTTGGTAGCTGACTTGGCGTTAGCCTTGCAAAAGCAGCGCCGCGCCGGGCGGCAGCCCGCCGACGGCGCGCTGCACCGCGCCACAGCGTTTGCCAAGGAATACTGGATTCTTAAGGACTAGCAGTCCTTAAGCGGGGGTTTTAGGGGCCGGTGCCTATTTAAATATCGTAGATACCTATAAACTACTACAAGATTACCAAAGACAGCTACCCATAGTGCAGGGGGGTCACGGGGGCCCTCCCCCGTGGGAATTTTGGTTACTTTTGTTCCTCCAAA
>Ga0153996_1000295_pt1 | contig 23129 bp, 21 predicted proteins | sample TSNC080MetaG_FD_104728 | JGI IMG/M metagenome (GOLD analysis project Ga0153996, IMG submission 104728) | Attine ant fungus gardens microbial communities from North Carolina, USA - TSNC080 MetaG | ecosystem: Host-associated > Fungi > Mycelium > Unclassified | place: USA: North Carolina, Lumber...
TACAACATAATCAACATTATGTTGTAGTCGGCCAGATCTAGTTTAAATTGGATAACAGATAAAGGAGAAAGCTTATTTATGAAACGTAATGGGAGGTTGAGAAGTTGGCTGTGTCTGCTATTAGTATTGGTGCTTCTGGGATCTCCGCTGAGTAACAGCTTGCTGCCGGTTTTACATGCTGAAGAGATAACCGGAGATCAAGCCGATGTTGTGGAAATGAACAGTGGAGAAGTTACCGATCAAGAAAACAGCAGCGAAGCAAACAATGAGGAGAAGGGGACTGCTTATGATGTTCAGCCGACAACGGCTGAAGAGATAGAATTAATGATTGCTTCATACAAAGAGCAGTTGGAAAGGAAAGAGCAGGCGGTTAAACCGCATTGGGAATTTGCTGTCGAAGAAGCCGTCATGCCGTCGGGTTATGAATGTGTAGAAGTTGACGATGATGCTGAATTCGACGGTATCTATTATACATTCAAAGAAGAGGAAAATATTTTTGATACTCAGCCTACATCTCTTGCAGAAGTGCAGAAGCTGATAGCGGAATATGAAGAAGAATTTCGCAGTGCACTGGATATGTCTGGCTTTGAAGAGGCGGTAAAAGTCCGTAAGCCGCACTGGAAATACGCAGTAAAAGATGAGTTTATGCCTGATGGATATAATTGCCAGGAGGTGACTGGTGATGAAGCGTTTACCAGCAGTTATTACACCTTTTTTGCAGAGGTTATGGCTATGGCGGGAAGCTGGAGTGGCTCAGGAACATCCGGTGACCCATACCGGATATCGACAGCGGCACAGCTAAAGGAATTATCGGATGAGGTTGCCGCGGGGTCTACCTTTTCTGGGGAATATTTTATCATTACAGCGGATCTGAATATGAGCAGTTATTCAAATTGGGTCCCTATTGGTTCTTCATCAACAGCATTAAGTCAGGGATACTATCAAGGCTCCACAAATCATCCCATTACCGCCGGTACTGCTAACGCAAAGGTATTTTCGGGAACTATTGACGGGCAGGGTCATACGATTAGCAATCTTACTTCTTCTGGAACAGGTGCAGGTGCAGCACCAGACTATCGGGGAGTGTTTGGAATTACCAACAATGCAACGATTAAAAATCTGACCATTAATAATGCCAATATAACAGGTGGCTCAGGACTGGGTGCATTGGTTGGCCTGGCAAGTGGTAATACGACAATTGAAAATTGTCATGCGAAGAACTCCACTGTAAACAGTAATGTGGGTGGAACACGACTATCCACTGGCGGGTTAATCGGGGAAATAAATTTTGAGCGGAATAATGTAGTCAGGATACTGGGATGCAGCGCAGCAGGGACGGCGGTAACCAGTAATCTGGACTATGGTACGGTAGGTGGATTGATTGGAAATATCCGGTCAGCCGCTATCAATACAAGTAATCCGATCTCAAATATGAATGCGGATATTCTGGTCAATGGTTGTAGTGTTTCCGGCGGCTCGGTCAATGCTTACCGGTATTATGTCGGTGGTATGATCGGTCAGGTGCTGACTCAGGCTACTGGTGGAAATACGATTAAAATCACGGATTGTACCACCGATATTCCGGTTCAGACATCGCAGTCAAATGGGTATTATGTTGGCGGAATATTTGGCCAGGTGTGGGTTAATAATGCATCGACCAATAACGATATATTAATAAAGAACTGTCATGCGTATGGAAGTGTTACCGGCAGAGGATATTATGTGGGCGGCCTGGCTGGATTTCTGGAAATGTTTTATAGCAGCAGTACTCTTGGCAATTCCATTACTATAGAAGGGAGCTCTGCTCATGGAAACATCAGCGGTAACAGTTATTTTAACGGCGGTTTACTCGGGCATATACATAATGGAGTCGTAGTTAAGAACAGTTGGGCAACTGGTAATGTCACTGGAGCCGGGTATGGAAACGGCGGTTTGATAGGTCATTCTTTGGCTGGTGCAGCACCTGCTTACGGCCGTTCATGTGAAATAATTAATAGTTATGCGAGTGGTCATGTCAGTGGCCCGGAGCGCGTTGGCGGTCTGGTTGGATGGGATACGAGCAGTAATTTTAAGAATAGTTATGCAACCGGCAGTGCGAAGGGTAATACTGCTACATATGTCGGCGGTTTGATAGGTCTGGCTTATGGTTATGATAACTATTATACGAAAATGGAAAATTGTTATGCGACTGGAACTGTACTGCCTGCTGGCAACACTGCCTCATCGGGTGGATTCGTGGGAGGTTTCATGCATCTAGGCAGTGCAAACATTACTATGACAAACTGTTTTTATGATACGACAACAACCCAAAAATCTGCTGCGCGGGCAGCGGCAAACTCAACCCGGTCAGGTGTAACAGGAGTTACTACCGGGTGGGAGCTTAGCAATGCCAAAGGTATGATCAATGTCGAAACATTCAGTTCATGGAATGTCAAAAATAATATCAATGGAGCAGCCAATGGTGCCGGAAGTGAATCTGATCCCTGGTACATCGATGATAAAGTCACTTACCCTTACTTATGGTACCAGTACGACGGCCATACTAAGGAAGAGGTTAATTATAATCTCAGTACAGCCAAGTACAGTTTTACCAGCGGAAGCGTGACGGGCAAACATATTGCACCAAGACGAGCAGACTTCTTGCTGACCGATGCGGGAACGAATCAAGCCACTTACTATAATGTTAAGACCTCCGGGGCCCAGCAAGTTTATTTTCCATATCTGGCCCAGAGCTTTGGCTTTGGCGGACAGAGTGAGATCAGAGTCCCGGCGAGCGGGAGCCATACTGTCGCAAATGCGACGACACCATATTCAATGGGAGGGATATCGGCAACTGATATCATTTCCTTCGATCCGCTGCCTTATGCAGAGAAAACATCAGATCGGACGGCTCACCAGGAAGGTGTGGAAAGCACTTACACAATCAGAGGTGATCTGGTTGAATATAAGGTTACCATAACCAATCCCAGTATCCGTTACGAATGGCTGGATGTGGTGCTGAAAGACCCGCTGCCGGAAGGGGTAACGCTGGTAGAAGGTTTATATAACGGTCAGACTTATGACGTAACGGTGAAAGTAAATGATGGTCAGGCAGTTTCGTTACCGAAAGATGCGGCTGAAACGGCAACCGGGCCTTACTACTATACTTATACTAAGGCGATGAGCAGCAGCGAGACTGATGCGCCGCTGGTGGTGTATCTGGGAGACTTTCCAACCGCTACCGAACTGAGCGGCGGCGGTGTCGAAATGTATGTAGTAGAAGTCACATTTACAGCGATTATCGATCGAAGGGCGGTCAGTCAGTTTCCGCTCAATGATCCGCAGAATATCATCGACAATGGTGATAATATCCGCAATACGGGAACGGTGGATGGAACCATTCGGGAAGCTGAGGATCACAGCAATACCTTCCCATATGAAGCCGACTTTGATGATAAAAACACCGATCCGGTTTATGATTCCTATAAGGTTTCCTATATCGGAAACAGCGGAAAGACGGATGCCGGCGATCTAAAATACGATGAATACTATTTATACAATAAGACCTTTACAGTAAATGATAACATGGGAACACCGTTCCAATTTAACCGTTTATATTATCTGTTCCTGGGTGAATGGTACAGCCGGGCGGAAAAGGTCGATGGTGCTACGGTTACTTATGATATCGGCAGTACATATGGTTTATCCTCTAACAAGAATCCGATTCCTTCAGGTTTTCGGGACCCGGGGGATGAAATGGATGATGTATATGATGATTATTATGCATTGACCGATTTTAAGTTATATGCGCCTTGGAAAGAGCAGACGGGGTCGATTAAGGTTGTAAAAGAGAATGAAAAAGGAGAGGTACTGGAAGGGGCAAGATTCTTATTAGAAAAGGAGGACGGCACCGACTGGATCGGGTTGAAATGGGATGACACTGCAAAAGAGTGGGTGACTCTTATGTCCACTGAGACCTATACCGGTGAAACCGATACGGCCGGTCAATTGATTCTGGGTAAAGACGGTACTGATAATACGCTGCCGTTTGGTACCTATCGTCTGACTGAGGTGAAATCACCCAGCGGGTATTCACTTTTAAAAGAGCCGATTATTATCGAGTTGCCTTATGAGAAACTCGCCGCTTCAGACCCTGCGGATGACTGGGATATTAAATATGTTAATAGCGGCGGTGACACGGTATATTCCTACTTTAATCTGACTTACACGGTCAGCAATGTAGGGGCGTTCAGTTTACCGGAGTCCGGTAATATGGGAATTCCATGGTTTGTCTATGGTGGAGCGCTGGCGGTATTTGCGGCAGCAGCATCGATTACCGTACGGTATCTGCATAACCGCCGCAGAAGGCAGAACTTCCAAAAATAAATGGAAGCAATTGAAATGCTGATGAGACAAAATCATCGGCAAGAGCATTCTTACGTGATCACTTTGTCTGTGGAAACACAGATAATGTATCAATAAATTAAAAAATATCATACACAAAGGAGAGGAAGTATGAAAAAACATTTTTCAATTAAGAGAGTGTTTGGATTGTTTCTGGCAATGTTAGTCATGGTCGGGACAATTTCAGCACAAGCGTTGGCAGCACCTACATGGGGCGCGGAAACAGAGGGGTCACTGACAATTAAAAAGACCGATCAGAACGGAATCAGTATTGCTGGCGCAGGATACTCAATCTACAAAGTAGCAGATATCGTTCAGAATGGTTCAGAAATGTCATATGACACTTCAGCGTATACACATGGTGTTGCGGTTACAGGATCGACGACCGCAGCGGCTTTTGATGGCATTTCATTAACTTCATATGGCTCAGAGCAGATAACTGATGGAACTAACGATCTTTTATTTGCAAGTCTTCCGCTGGGTATATATCTGGTTAAAGAGACCACTACACCGGCCGGCGTTATTGCAAGCAATGACTTTATCGTGAGTATTCCGATGACCGACCCGACCGATGGCGATGCCTGGGTATACGATGTTACCGCAGAACCGAAAAACTCCGTATTTACCGGCAGCGTATCAAAGACAGTTGTAGGCGGCGGAGCAGTAGAAGGTGATGCGTCAGATAAGACATGGTCAGTGAATGTAGGAGAAGAAGTTACCTACAAAATCACAGTAGAAATGCCTAGTGATTTCTACGGCGGAACAGATGCAAAAACCTATACACAGTTTGATGTATACGATATTCCTTCCACTGGTTTGCAGATTGATGTCAGCAGTGTTGAAGCGAAAGTTGGTACTGTTACGGTAGCGACCGGAGTTGCCGGAACACCGACCACCCCGTCAAATGCGAATGGATTTACCGTGAGTTTGGTGAATGCAGCAGGCGACGCACCGATTCATGCTGATGTTGTAGCCGGTGCAACAGTAGAAATTACTTATAAGGCAACCGTAACGTCAGCTGGTGTTGGGCAGGATATCACCAATGCTGCTAAGATCAAATATGACTATGAAGGTTCTGACGGGCCGGGTACCGAAGATCCTGATCCGGAAGATCCTGATCCGACTCTGCATACATACAGCCATGCCGTATTAAAGGTCGATGATGATCAGTCTACACCATTAAATGGTGCTGAGTTTGTCGTGAAACTTGCAAACGGAAATTATCTGCAGTTAAACGGCACTTCAGACGGCTGGAATGAAGTTGCAAACCAGAGTGATGCAACCGTATTTACGTCAGGTAGTTCATATCCGCTGGCAACATTTACAGCTGATGGATATTTTGCAATCATCGGTGTTAAAGGGGGAACCCATCAGATTATAGAGACAAAGGCACCGGCCGGCTATACATTGTTAAAATCAGCGGTGGACGTTACTTTTAATGATTCCTCAACAGACAAACAGCAATTAGAATCTGCATCTGAGTATACAACGAAAGTTGTCAATGCAAAAGGCTTCACACTTCCGGGAACCGGTGGTGCAGGTATCGTTATCTATATTGCAGCAGGTATCCTGTTAGTAGCAATTGGCCTTGTCCTTTATGCTAAGAGACGCAGCCTGGCGGCAAAAAAATAATTATATTTGCCAGATTAATAGATACAGGGAAGGCTTCTTCCCTGTATTTATCTAAATATAGGGAAAAATATGAAAAAGTACGTAATAAATTTTCTGACTGCTTTGGTACTTTTGGCAGGAATAACATTAATGTCTTATCCCTTTCTGGCAGACTGGTATATTCAGCTTCATCAGGGCGAGGTTATTCAGAACTATGATGAAGAAGTAGCAAGCATTAATCAGGCCGAACTTGACGCGGAGCGAAGCAGAGCTCAGATTTATAATGAAGCGCTGCTCGGCAATGTAGAGCTCACGGATCCTTTTACGGGCTCCGGGGATGGAGCACCTTCTGCGGCCTACTATTCGGTTCTGAATATCGGCGGCGATGGGATGATGGGATATATCCGCATTCCGGCGATAAAGGTAAAACTGCCGATTTATCACGGAACCAGCCAAGAAGTGCTGGCAAAAGGAGTGGGGCATCTGGAGCAGACCTCTTTTCCAATCGGCGGAGAGTCCAGCCATACAGTGCTGTCGGCCCATACAGGCAGCCCAACCTCCGAATTATTTACCAATCTGGATCAATTAGAAGAAGGCGATCTTTTCTTTCTGGAGATATTAGGTGAGACGCTCGCTTATCAAGTCGATCAGATTAAGGTGGTAGAGCCTGATGATATTGACGGTTTAATGATTGAACCGTCAAAAGACTATGCGACCCTGGTAACGTGTACTCCCTATGGCATCAATTCGCACCGGCTGCTGGTGCGGGGAGAAAGGACGGAGTATATCGAAGAACAGGATGAAAATGCTGCCGGTCAGAATGTGGTAAAAAGTAAACGTTTTACAATCATGTTGGTTTGTTTGTGTTTATTGGCAGTGAGTATAATAATTTTTATGATCGTGCGCAAAAAAACGAAACTTGCAAAGTAAAGAGGTTTTAGATGAAAAAGATAAAAATTTTATTAATTGCATTAGCGTGCATGCTGTGCTGGCCGGTAACGGCAGAAGCGGCCGAAGCACCGGAGTATGGAAGCCTCACCATATACAACCAAAATACGGAAGGGGAACCGATATCCGGTGTGGAGTATACCGTCTGGCAGGTGGATGAAAGGGGAGGTTATCGTCCCGCCACGGCAGCAGAAGCAAAGGAACACCTGCTGAACGATTCCCGACAGAGTAAGAAAAGCGATGCAGCGGGAAAAGCTGTGTTCACATCCCTGCCGGCAGGTATATATTATGTAACCGAATCCGATCTGGGTGATATAAACGCGTCGGCGTTTGCCAATGCACCGTTCATCGTGGAGATACCGATGACAAATGAAGCGGGTACCGGCTGGATTACCGATGTGGAGGTCTATTTAAAAAATCAGGTACTGGGCATTGATCAATTTGTGAATGGTGCCGGCGGAGAAAACTATAACAGCCAGGATATCAATCAGGCTAAACACCGGCCGGTCAGCGGTGACGAAACTTTTGGCTACACTATCCTGTCTTACTTCCCGGGAGAGATCGGTTCGACGGCAGGCGAATCATATGTGGTGACCGATAAGATTAATAAGTCTGTCACATGTGATCCGGAAACCTTAAAAGTATATGCGGTTCCAAATAAAGATACAGCCGTACAGGATGGCTATTTACTAACTGAAGGACTGCATTTTGAGAAGACTTTTGATCAGGCATCGAATATGTTAACGGCCAGCCTTACAGATGCGGGCATGCGGCTTTTGAGCCAAAGGAACGGGACGGCAGGTGATCGATTTTTGCTGCTGAAGTTTGACTGTCAGTTGAACGGGGGAGCGGTCAATGGAGTCAATCTTTACAGTGAAGCAACCCTTACCTATCAAAAAGGAACAGCGGCCGGCAGCAGAACATTTACTTTTGCCTCGACAGTACGGGAGGATGCGGAAAATCTTTTAACTGTCAAAGTGGCGGACGAACCGGAAGTACACACCGGACAGATCGGGGTTGTCAAAGTGAATGCCAAAAATGAGAAACAGAAGCTGGCAGATGCCGTATTCGGCATTGCTGCGAGTAAGGCTGAGGCTGAGGCAGGTAAATACATCAGTACCGGCACAACCGATGAGAATGGTTATCTGAGCTTTCAGGGATTGAGTTATGGACAGGCTGGTGACGATTGTGAGCAGAACAGCGGTGATACGACCTACTGGCTGGTTGAGGTGGAAGCTCCGTCCGGTTACAGCCGGGTCACGGACCCAATCGAGGTAACGTTCCAGTATCAGCAGGCTGACGACGGAGAGTTTTATTTTGCGATGGTAACGGTACATAATCAGCCTTCGGGGAAGGTAACGCCTGGGGACCCGACAAAACCGGGCACTTCTAAGGGAACCAAGACTGTAAAAACAGGGGATCTGTCACCGGTACTGCTGATGAGTGCACTACTGCTTATTTCGGCGGCCGTGATACTGATTATCTGGAAGAAGAAGAAAATGTCTGCACAATGAAGAAAAAGAGTAAAGTGATCAATATTATAATTGCTGTGTTTCTGCTTGCAGGAATTACCGTTCTGCTGTATCCGTTTTTAGGCTTTTGGTTATCTGAGCGCAGTGAGTCATATGCGATCCAGGAGTATGATGAACGATATGCAAAAATGCAGGAAGAAGAAAGAGAGGCCGAATGGGCACGTGCTGTTTCGTACAATGAACAGCTTCAGGCCGGCTCAATTGCCGATCCTTTTACAAGCAGCCCTTCGGAGACAGGAGATGATTACCGCAGTGTTTTAGATATCGGAGATAGCGGTATGATGGCTTATCTGCGGATACCTAAAATTAATCTGCGGCTTCCTGTTTATCATGGAACTACCGAAGAGATTCTGGAATTGGGTATCGGCCATCTCGAGGGGACCCACCTGCCGATCGGGGGAGCGGGAACCCATGCGGTGCTGACCGGCCATACCGGTCTGCAGTCTTCGGTGTTTTTCACCAACCTCACAGATTTAGAGGAAAACGATGAATTCTATATTTATGTTTTGGATCGGGTTCTGGCCTATCGGGTTGATCGCATTTCCGTTGTTCTGCCTACCGAAATTGACCTGCTTGAGGGGGTAGAGGGGGAGGATTACGTAACCCTTGTCACCTGTACACCTTATGGTGTAAACAGTCATCGACTCCTGGTCAGGGGAGTAAGGGTGGATTATACACCGGATGAGCTGGAAGAGATAATAGCTGATACCGACAGTGCGATAGGCTGGATGACGGTGGTATTAATCACATCGCTTGCTGGATTTGCCCTGATAATTACTATTATTTTTATAAAATATCGAAGAAATAAAAGACGAAACTAAAATACAATGCGGCATGACAATCGACACTTTGTGACGGTAGAGGCCCGAAGGGAACTTACATTAATGATTCATCCATATACGAAGAAATGAATGAACAAAGCAGGGTTATCGGAAATGCATATCAGGATGAACTATGCTATGTATTGAAAAGAATCGGCCACTGGCTCTTTAACAAGTCGGGAGATGTTAGGGAGGCAGGCGGGATTTTTTAACCAAAAATAAGGTAGACATCAAAAGATAATCCAGCTTTTTATTATACAATAACGCCAGAAACCCGGGGATGTCATCTTTTTCAAGGGCGGTGATCAAACCGGTCAGGTGAGGAATCATATCGGTTGAGCTGCGTTACTCCAATATATTTCAAATATCAATTATAAGGAAAACCTTGAAGAAATAAAAAAATATATCAAAATCGAAGAGGAGATTTGAGCAATTATGAAGACAAAGCCTTCAAAAGGAGAACATATATGGAGAGAAAAGAGAAGGTAACAGCGAAACAGAAGGAAAAGGCGGTTAAAGATTATCTGAGTGGAAAATATACATTACGGGAGGTAGCGAAACAGTATCAGGTTCATCATTCCAATATAAGCAAATGGATTATGCTGTATCAGAACTGGGGCGAGGAAGGTCTGAAAAGGCCTATGCATAACCGCCGGTATTCAGATGAATTTAAAGAAGAAGTAGTACAAGCGTATTTGACTAATAACTATTCCTTATATGATTTGTGCAGAAAGTATAAACTGCGGAATTTTTCAGTTATTCAGTCCTGGGTGACGAAAATGCAGAATCAAGGCAGGAAGTTATAAAAGCGGGTGGGAGACTTATCATAAGATAAGCCTCCCACCGCTTTGTTATTAACAATTTTGAGCCGATATTACTTGTAAGAGTTTAATTCATAGACCATAGACTCTACTTCCTGTTTTGATTGTACGTGTCGTGCTCGCTCGATCACTTCCTGCCTGGAAGCTTCATCCATCGAATTAAAAACTTCCATGGCATCCAGGTTTTGCGCTAGTGCCATTCCAAGTCCTACCGGAATTTCCTGGTCGTTTAATATACTCATAATAATCACCTCAATATAGCATCTGCAATATTGAAAGAAATATACGTCGTAATAAATCACCCAAAAAATAGAAGATAACCCAATAAAAACATATAAAACATATATGATAAATATGAAATAATTCTTGACAAATCTTAAGATAAGAATTAACATACTAAACATATAGATTAACTATGTATCGGGTTTTGGTGAAAAATAGTTACAAAAAGAAAAAAGAGAGGGTTTTATTATGAGAAAAAATAAGGTTATAAAGTTGGTTTCATTATTTACGGCGCTTTCGCTTCTGGCAGCAATGCTCACGGCTTGCGGACAAAACAGCGGAGATTCAGATGTAAACAACAGCGGAAGCGATATCGCAGCGGAAAGCGATACTGAGGAAGTGACTGTATATGCAGCAACAGGAGGAAGTCCAAAGCCGTTTACATATGTTGATGAGAGCGATAATTTGGTAGGACATAACATTGAACTGATTGAAGCTGTTTTTGAGAGGCTGCCGCAGTATCACCTGGAAATAGAAATCACCGATTTTTCGTCCATATTTGCAGGCCTTGATTCAGACCGCTATCAAATCGGTGTAAATAATTTCGCAATGAATGAAGAAAGAAAGGAAAAATACCTCTTTTCTGACGCGATGTTTGAAAATCGCTATGTCGCAATAGTGGCAGGTGACAGTACTGAATTTGACAGCATTGAGAGCCTTTCTCAGTTTGATGGTAAAAGTTATGTAGGCAATGCCGGAGTCAATGTCACAACGGCAGTTGAAAATTACAATGAAGAAAATCCGGACAATCAAATTGTTATTAACTACACCGAAGCTGATCTGGTCATCCAGCTTCAAGATGTCGAAGCAGGTAAATACGACTTCTTACTGATGGATAAACCAATGTATGAATACTATAACGCGGAATATAATTTCAATTTAAAAGAGCTTGACCTCTCAGATGATGTCTCTTCAAGTGTAATGGCAGAACCATACAGCTTTTTTATCGTATCGAAGGGAAACGAGGAATTGCTCGAAAACATCAATAAAGCCCTTGCAGAAGTTATTGCAGACGGTACCTCCAAAGAAATTAACGAAAAATATTTTGAAGATGATTACACTCCGTATAGTGAGTGATTTAGGTGGTAGAGATGGCAAATTTATTTGATCTAAAGCTGGTTTTCACGCAGATCCCGAAAATAGTTTCTTATCTCCCGGTAACCTTGCAGCTGACGGCAGTTGCAATGCTTATCGGCTGGATATTTGGCTTCTTGCTGGCAATGGTAAAAAAGAAGAAGATACCTGTCCTGAGCCAGCTGGCAGCGGTCTTCGTGTCGGTTATGAGAGGTACACCAATCATTGTTCAGCTTTATCTTTCATACTTTGGTATACCGATTTTACTTAAGTATATCAACTTTTACCGCGGTACCAATTTCAACATCAATACAGTACCGCCGATTGTATTTGCGATGATCGCCCTGGGCCTCAACCAGTCGGCATTTGATTCCGAAATAATCCGGGCGGCACTGGGCTCGGTTGATAAAGGTCAGATAGAAGCGGCAAAATCGCTCGGCATGACCAGGCTACAGATTCTTCGCAGGGTTACCTTTCCGGAAGCAATGGTCGTGGCGCTTCCGTCTCTGGGAAATTCTCTGATATCACTTATTAAGGGAACATCTCTTGCATTCACATGTTCGGTGGTAGAGATGGCGGCAGAGGCGAAAATTATGGGCGGCAACAGCTATCGTTATTTTGAAGCTTATTGCTCTTTGGCGATCATTTACTGGGTACTCACCTTTCTGATTGAGAAAATCTTTACTTACCTTGAGAAAAAATTCAGCGTTCCGGAAAAAGCACCTCGGAGCCTGGCGGCAGCAGCATTGGAAAGTGAGGAGGTGACAGTGTGAGTTTTGCAGAAATTCGCGGATTAAGCAAAAGCTTTGGTAATAATGTAGTCCTTGACAGACTTAATCTGGATATAAATAAAGGCGGTGTTATTGCAATAATAGGTCCGTCAGGAACCGGTAAGTCTACGCTTCTGCGCTGCCTTAACCTGCTTGAGACACCGGAGGAGGGAGTGTTCACCATAGAAGGGGAGAGCTATGACCTGACTGATAAGTCTGGAAAGAGAAAAGTAGAGCTCAGACAGAAAACGGAGATGGTGTTTCAGCAGTTTAATTTGTTCCGGCAGAAAAATGCCCTTGAGAATGTGATGGAAGGTTTGGTTGTTGTAAAAGACTACGATAAGAAAACGGCTGCCCAAATTGCAGAGCTGCATCTTGAAAAGGTCGGAATGCTGGGATGGAAGAATCATTATCCGCAGCACCTTTCCGGCGGACAGCAACAGAGAGTTGCCATCGCCAGGGCGCTTGCTATGGAGCCAAAGCTTCTTTTAATGGACGAACCCACTTCGGCGCTTGACCCGGAGCTGGTGGGAGAGGTGCTGAAGACAATTCGGCAAACTGCGCAGGAGGGTAATACCATTTTACTTGTAACGCATGAGATGAATTTTGTAAAGCAAGTGGCAACCCATGTGGTTTTCCTTGAAAACGGTAAAATTGTTGAGCAGGGTACCCCAAGAGACATATTTGAAAGACCGGCAAGCCAGCGTCTAAAGGAATTTTTAGTGCAGATAGACATGTTCAATAATCTTGAGTATTTGATATGAAGGGGGACATTACATGATAAAGGTAATAAGAGCGGAAAAGCTGTGGCAGCGAGCAGGGGTATACTATGTCCGCACCCAGGCTATGGTAAAGGGGTTTGATCTTACTTTGGACGCGGAATTTGATACCGACACTCCGGAAACTAAATATATCCTTGCGCTGGATAATAATATCCCCGTGGGTACATGCAGACTGCATATAATTTCTGACAGCCGGGCTAAAATCGAACGTGTTGCCGTTGTTGAAGAATACCGTAAAAAAGGGATTGGCAGGAAAGTGATGGAAGCAGCCGAAGAGTGGTTCAGGGAGCAGGGAATAAAGAAAATAACAATAACCAGCCGTGTTGAAGCATTGAATTTTTATGAAGCGCTTGGCTATACGGCGGATTATTCCACAAAAGAATTTAACGGAGTATTTGATATCATATATGTTGAAAAACAATTGAGCTAGTCGAAGGAGAGAATTGTAATGAAATATAATATAGCCACCTCAGAGAGCATACACGAAATAACCGAAAGCGGTGCCTTCAACCGTCAGAAAAATAGATTTATAACGCCGTTTGGAAGCGGAAAAGGGGAGCTTCCGGTAGAAGCAAACAGATATCGTTTGCTGTGGACGCCAATTTGCCCATGGGCTCATAGGCAGGTTATAGCAATAAAACTGCTCGGTTTGGACGAGGCTGTCAGCATTGGTACAGCAAGTCCGATTAGAACGGAAAAGGGATGGGAGTTTTCCCTTGATGAAGATGGAGTTGATCCGGTGCTAAAGATTCAATACCTGTCTGAAATCTACGCCGGGACTGATCCTGAGTACAGCGGTCGGGCAACCGTTCCTGCGGTTGTGGATGTAAAGGAGCGAAAGGTTGTTAATAACGATTATTTTAAGCTCACAAATTACTGGGAGACTGCATGGAAGCCGCTCCATAAACAAAACGCTCCGGAGCTTTATCCGGAAGCGCTGCGAAAGTCAATTGACGAGCTGAATGATATTCTCTTTCACGAAGTCAACAACGGCGTGTATAAGGCAGGCTTTGCCACGAGCCAAGAAGCATATGAAAAGGCTTTTGACAGTTTATTTAACAGGCTCGACTGGCTTGAGGAAAGGCTAAAGGGGCAGCGTTTTTTGTTTGGTGATTATATTACGGACTCTGACATCCGTCTGTATGTTACCCTTGCAAGGTTCGATGCGGCTTATTATCTGGTTTTTAGGACCAATAGAAATCGTTTGATTGATTTCCCGAATTTGTGGGGATACGCAAGAGATTTATACCAAACTCAGGCTTTTGGAGAGACAACAGACTTTGATTCAATAAAGATGGGGTACCAGTTGGGCAATGTTGCAGATAACCCATATCAGATACTTGCAAAGGGTCCGGATACTTCTATCTGGAACCTTCCGCACGATAGGGAAGTTCTGAGCAAAGACCCCGGGAATAAGTTCCTGAAATAAAAGAAAGGAATGACAATATGGCCGCAGGAGTTATAACATTTGAAGAAATCTTCCGCCATCAGATGAACCAGGACGGCAGCATGAAAATCCAGGACAATCTGTTTAAAAAGAAATTTGGTTCGGGAAGGGACGAGTTTCCGCTAGAGAAAAATAGATACCGGTTGTTATGGATGGCAGCATGTCCGCATGCGCATAAAGTCGTGATTGCGAGAAAAATCCTGGGCCTGGATAAAGTAATAAGCCTTGGAACTACCGGAATATTGAGAGACAAGGAAGGCTGGGTATTCTCCGAGGACTCTGATGAAAAAGACCCCGTTCTGGGAATTCACTATTTAAAAGAGCTGTACCTGAGAGAAAAGCCAGATTTTTCCGAAAGACCGACCGTTCCTATTATTGCAGATACTAAAACAGGCACTGGCGTGACAAATGATCATTTTTGGATTCCGATATACCTGGAAACTGTGTGGAAGCCCCTCCATAAAAAGAATGCTCCGGAGCTTTACCCTGAGGTATTGAGGGCAGAAATAGATGAATTGAATTTTTTTATCTTCCGGCGTATTAACAACGGGGTATATGATTTGGGGTTTGCAAGGTCACAGGAGGCATATGAGAAGGCCTTTGATAAGTTGTTTGAGGCTCTGGATTATCTGGAGGACAGATTAAAGGATAGACGCTTTTTATTCGGCGATTATGTGACCGACTCTGATGTGAGATTATATCCGACTCTGGTGAGATTTGATGTTGTTTATCATACCGTTTTCAGAGCAAATAGAAACCGTCTGGCAGACTTTAAAAATCTGTGGGGTTATGCCAGAGATTTATATCAGATACCTGATTTTCAAGAATCGACGTATTTTGAAACGTACAAAAAGCATTATCAACTGTCCTTGCACTTAAGGGTTCTGTGTGGAAATCAGCGTGGATTTGTTGCAAAGGGTCCGGATGTTTCAAGCTGGAATTTATATCATGACAGGGCCAAATTGAGCAAAGACCCGGAGAATGCATTTATTATTATGTAGAGTATAGCTATGGTGGAGGATGAAAATGTCAGTTAAAGTATGGATTGGAAACGAAGTTGGCAATAAGGGTGAATTCCTGCGTCAGAAGAATAAATTTACAACGCCATTTGGCAGCGGCAGGGGTGAACTTCCTGTAGAAGCAAACAGATACCGCCTGCTCTGGGCACCGGTTTGCCCATGGGCGCACAGGGCGGTTATTGTAAGAAAACTTCTGGGGCTTGATAAAGTAATAACCCTTGGCACAGCTGACCCGGTGAGGCCGGATATTCCAAGGAGTGACTGGGCGTTCACTGACGATGAGAATAATGTCGACCCGGCCTTGAAAATAAAATATATAAGCGATGTATACTTCAATGCCGATCCTGAATATAGGGGCAGATTTACCGTTCCGGTGATGGTGGATTTGAAAACCAAAAAAGCAGTCAATAATGATTACTTTAACTTGACAAGATATTTCGAAACAGTATGGAAGCCTTACCACAAAGAAAATGCTCCGGATTTGTATCCGGAAAACTTAAGAGAGGAAATTGACAGTCTAAACGGGATTTTGTTTCAAGAGGTAAATAACGGTGTCTATCAGGCGGGATTTGCAAGAAGCAATGAAGCCTATGAAAATGCTTATGATACCGTTTTCTCGAGGCTGGATATTTTGGAGCAGGAGCTTCGGAATAAACGCTTTTTGCTTGGGGATTATATCACAGAATCCGATGTCCGTCTGTATGTTACCCTTGCAAGGTTTGATACAGCATATTACAACGGTTTCAAGGTGAATCGTAACAGGCTGTGTGATTATAAAAACCTTTGGGCATATGCAAGGGATTTGTATCAGACACCGGGGTTTGGAGACAGTACTGATTTCACAGCGATTAAAAAGCACTATCACCTCTGCTGCCTTACATGGAATAAGCACAAAATCCTGCCGAAGGGACCGGACCTTTCAATCTGGGATATACCACACGAAAGAGCGTGTTTAAGCAGCGATCCGAACAATAGATGGGAGTCAGCATTATGACAGTGGAAAACATAAATATCAAAAAGAGACCTAAGGAAATTGAGGCAGAAATAGATGAAAAGGGAGCCTTCCAAAGGCAGGAAAACCGTTTCCGGACACCCTTTGGCAATAAAGAGGGAGAACTAAAGGCGGAAAAAGGGAAATACCGTTTGTTTTGGGCAAAGGGATGCCACTGGTCAAACCGTGCATCCATAGTGCGGGAGCTTCTTGGTTTAGAGGATGCAATAAGTATCAACCTTGTCGGACACAGCAAAGAAAGTCACGATTACGGCTGGGAGTTTATATATAATAAAGACAGCAGAGACCCGGTATTGGGGGTGCAGTTTTTAGGCCAACTGTATTATAATGCAGACCGCGATTACAAGGGCAGATGCACTGTACCAGCCATGGTCGAAATAGAAACCAAAGAGGTGGTAAATAACGATTATCAGCGTCTGACAAATTATCTCGAGGTTGCCTTTAGACCCTTTCAGAAAAAAGATGCACCTGATTTGTATCCGGAAGAACTTCGCGATGAGATCGATCGATACAACGACTGGCTGTTCCCGAATGTGAATAATGCCACCTACCGCATGATGTTTGCTCAGCGTATAGAAGCCTATCAGGAGGCATTCGATGACTTTTATAATGCACTTGATTCTATTGAAGAACGGCTTGAGAACAACCGCTTCCTGTTCGGTGATTATGTGACAGACAGTGATGTTCGTCTGTTTGTCACACTCGCGAGGTTCGATACACACTATTACAGGAATCTCGGGCCGATTAAGAAGAGGATTGCAGATTATAAAAATATATGGCCTTATCTGAGGGATTTGTATGTTATTCCAGCCTTTAAAAATAACACATACTTTAAGGATATAGCTGCACCAAAAGAGGAGAGAAGCGGTATATTTATCGACTTCAACACCAGATTTGCGGATCAGATTGACTATGACGGTATCTGGTCAGAGCCGCAGGACCGATATAAATTAAGCAAAGATCCTGAAAATAAATTTAATCCTGCGAAACCCATTGATATACAGAGTAAATAATCCAAATCCACCACATATGCCGGTAATCAGCCTCCGGCGGTTGGTGGATTCTTTTATGCCCATTTCCTGAACCAACCAGTCTAAGCCCATGAAAGTCAGCAGAGCAAGAGCGGTCTTTGTTGGCACCGGCCGGAACAAACCTGCTGTGAGGGCGGCAAATTGCCCGATTGAAACGCCGGTGCAGCGGGCGCAGACCGGGAATTGTTTTCCTTTATAGAAAAAACTGCGTTCCGGCAGTTGATGACACCCCGATTGATTTCCAATGCTGCGGAGAAATTCTAAAACTGTTTGCCGCAATCCTGACATACGTGAATCACCTTTGTCCTTGTCGTTGTTTTATTCTTGCCCTTGCCCATTCCGCAAAGACCGCAGAGAATCCCCGGTACGCTGAAGAAAAGATAACCTAAGCAGGCTTTAATCCAGCCGAAGCCTTTGGTTCTTCCACTCGTTGTGGTTTCGCTGGTGGTGTGAGTAGTTACGTGATTACCTCCGCATTTTGGACATATCATATGTATTACCTCGTTTTTCTTAATTTCGTTCAATTAAGTGTACAACATATTCGTATTTGTCTGCAACTGATTTTATGAAACAATAATCAAAAGATGCAATTTTGTATATGTACGTGTTGGCTGAGCGGCATCGGTGACACTTTTTATTATCGGCAAACCGTGTTATAATAACGGAATAAATGAATATAACGCATAAGTAATGGAATCTTAGTTATGTATAAAAAAGGAGCAGATTCAGTGAAAACATCAATGGAATTAAAACAGATCCTATCACAGATCGATAGAAAGAGTTATCCGGCCTACAAAACGCTGAAAGGACAATATCGGTTTGACGGTTACATGCTGTCAATTGATCACGTCCAGGGCGATCCGTTTGCGTCCCCCTCCAAGATCAGTATTCACGTAGCCGGAGCAGCGGCTGGATTTTCGCGGGAATTATATGATCAACCACATAAACGCATTGCCCTGCAGGACTACTTAATACGGCTGCTGGAGCGGCAAATCGGCGAATACAGTTTTAAAGCAAAAGGATCGGGGAAAAGCGGACTGATTGCGATCAGCCACTGCGGCCAGCAGGTCCTGGAGCGGACCGCCTGCGGGATCAATCCTGAGACGGGGGATATCGTGGCGGGTATCGAAGTCGGTTTTCCGGCAAATGGCCGTACTATCAACGCCCGGGAGCTGGAAAAGATTCTGTTGGAATTCCTGCCCCGTTCGGTTAAAAAAACTCTCTATTACAAGGTTTTAAATCAGCAGCAGATAGAGGAAATTATCTGTCTTGCGGAGGATCAGCAGACCATTCGGGAAAAACTGCCGGCGCTGGGACTGGCGGCATTTGTTGCAAACGGCGCGGTACTGCCCAGAGAAAGCGGCATATCGGACAAGCCGATGAAGGGGGCAATTCCTTTCCGGTCGCCGGAATCGCTGGAAGTTGTTATCGAAGTTCCTCATGCGGGAACCCTTAAAGGAATGGGGTTGAGAAAAGGGATATCGCTCATCGTCGGAGGCGGATACCATGGTAAATCAACCCTGCTGCGTGCGCTGGAACTGGGAGTGTATAATCATCGTAAAGGCGATGGCCGGGAATATGTTATCACTGATGATACTGCCGTGAAGATCCGGGCGGAAGACGGACGCAGCATCAAAAACGCTGATATCTCTATGTTTATTCAAAATCTCCCCAATAAAAAGGATACCGTATCCTTTGATACACCGGACGCCAGCGGCAGCACTTCTCAGGCAGCTAATGTTATCGAAAGCATTGAGGCCGGAACCTCGCTGCTGCTGATCGATGAAGATACCAGTGCCACGAACTTCATGATCCGGGATGAATTGATGCAGCGGGTAGTGCATCCCAATGAAGAGCCGATCACGCCATTTATCGAGAGAGTCCGTGAATTATACGATAAGCGGGATATTTCTTCTATTATTGTCGCCGGCAGTTCCGGCACCTATTTCCATGTCGCTGATACAATTATTCAAATGGATAACTATGTGCCAAAAGATGTGACTGATTTTGCCAGACAGGAAGCTCTTAAATTTCCAATGGTTCAGGTGGAAGGAAGAACGTTTTGCTTTCCCTCATTTCATCGTGTACCGCTGTCTGACAGAAGCTTGAAAGAGGATCAGCGGGCGAAGGTAAAAACAATGGGGAAGGACATTATCCAATTAAATAAGAAATCAATTGATTTACATTCCGTAGAACAAGTGGTTGACAGCGAACAAACCAGAACATTAGGGTATATGCTTCTATATACCCAAAAGGAGTTATGCGGACGGGATAAAACCATGCAGGAGATTGTAGAAGAGGTGATGCGCCGGATTGAAAAGAGCGGAATATCATCGATTACCGGCAGCAGTACTTACAACGGAGCTCTGGCGATGCCCCGCCGGCAAGAAATATTTGCATGTTTTAATCGGTATAGGGATATCAAATTCAAGGCATAATTTCATGTGGTGGACTATTAACAAAATGTGCTATAATGGGAAGAGTTATAATAACGATAGTAAATATTGAAATGAAGGAGTATTTAAGTATGGAGTTATTAACCATTCGGGAAATATTTAAAAACAGAGAACAATACCTGGGTAAGGAGGTTCACATCGGCGGCTGGGTCCGCAGCATCCGTGATTCCAAGACGTTCGGGTTTATTGTAATGAATGACGGAACCTTTTTTGAACCGCTTCAGGTGGTATATCATGATACGATGGATAACTTTAGTGATATTACCAAGTTAAACGGCGGTGCAGCGATTATTGTAAAAGGAACCCTGGTTGAGACACCTCAGGCGAAGCAGCCATTTGAAATACAGGCAGAAGAAATCAGCGTGGAAGGGATATCAACGCCGGAATATCCGCTGCAGAAGAAGCGGCACGGATTTGAATATCTCCGAACCATCGCCCATCTGCGGCCGCGGACCAATACCTTTCAGGCGGTGTTCCGGGTGCGCTCACTGGCAGCCTATGCGGTCCATCAGTTTTTCCAGGAACGGGGATTTGTCTACGTTCATACCCCGATCATCACCGGCAGCGATGCGGAGGGTGCGGGAGAAATGTTCCGGGTGACCACTTTAGATTTGGAAGATATACCGAAAACTGAAGATGGCAGGGTCGACTATTCTCAGGATTTCTTTGAACGGGAGACGAGCTTAACCGTAAGCGGACAGCTCAATGGCGAGACCTACGCTCAAGCATTCCGCAATATCTACACCTTCGGACCGACCTTCCGGGCGGAGAACTCTAATACCACCAGACATGCAGCTGAATTCTGGATGATCGAACCGGAGATCGCTTTCGCCGATCTGGATGATAATATGATGCTGGCTGAGGCGATGCTGAAGTATATAATTAGCTATGTGCTGGAACAGGCACCGGAAGAGATGAATTTCTTTAACACTTTTGTCGATAAGGGCCTGCTGGAGCGTCTTAACAACGTAGTTAATGCTGAGTTTGCCCGGGTGACTTACACCGAAGCGGTTGAGATTCTGGAAAAGAATAATGATAAGTTTGAATATAAAGTATCCTGGGGTGTCGATCTGCAGACCGAGCACGAGCGCTGCCTGACCGAAGAAATATATAAGAGCCCGGTATTTGTGACCGACTATCCGAAAGATATTAAAGCATTCTATATGAAGATGAATGATGATAATAAAACGGTCGCAGCAGTTGATTGCCTTGTGCCCGGCATCGGTGAAATCATCGGCGGAAGCCAGAGGGAGGATGATTACGACAAACTGACAGCCAGGATGGCGGAAATGGATCTGAATCAGGAGGATTATGAGTTTTATCTCGATCTTCGTAAGTACGGTTCGACCAGACATGCCGGATACGGGCTTGGTTTTGAACGCTGTGTAATGTATCTGACCGGAATGAGCAATATCCGTGATGTCATACCGTTTCCACGTACGGTTAATAACTGCGAATTGTAGGGAGTGCGGCTGAACCAGAGATACTTTCCGGGAGGAAATGGAGGTACGTATGAATAATATATTAGTGGTTGATGACGAGAAAGAAATCGCCGATGTCATTGAACTGTATCTGAAGAATGATCAATACGATGTGCTTAAATTTTATACAGGCGAGGAAGCCCTCGCCTGTATTGAAGAAAAGAAGATCGATCTGGCGATACTGGATATCATGCTGCCGGATGTGGACGGGTTTACGATTTTGAAGAAGATACGTGAAAAGTACACCTTTCCGGTGATTATGCTGACCGCCAAGACGGAATATATGGACAAGATTGCAGGATTGACGATGGGAGCCGATGATTATATTCCCAAACCGTTCAATCCTTTGGAGCTGGTAGCCCGCATCAAAGCCCAGATGCGCCGCTCCACACAGTATAATGAGGGAGCAAAGGGTCCGGAAGATATCATTGACTTCGGGGGACTGGTGCTGAATAAAACTTCTCATGAATGTGTTTATAATGAACAGCCGCTGACGCTGACCCCGATCGAGTTTGACATCTTGTGGCTGCTCTGTGAAAATCGGGGCAAGGTGATCAGCTCGGAAGAGCTGTTTGAATCGGTGTGGCACGAATCCTATTATAAAAACAGCAATAATACGGTAATGGTACATATCCGTCATCTGCGTGAAAAGATGAGCGGTCCGACCGGTAAATCGGACTTCATCAAAACGGTCTGGGGAGTTGGATATAAAGTTGAAGAATAAGTAAATTGTGAGGCCCGTATCTTCGGAAACGGGCTTTTTTTATTACCAAATATTGGGGATTTACGAACATAAGTTCGAGTGGTAACATAAAAATAGAACATATGTTCGATAAAATTTAGCTAACTTAAATAATTATACAAAGGAGGAAAAGTATGGGAGTAAAAATTGAAAGTGCTGTAAAATGGGCAATTTCAATAGCAAATGATGATAGTCATAAGTACAGTCAATCAGACCGTTGGGGTCCGCACTATGATTGCAGCTCATTTTTAATCTCGGCATATCAACAGGCCGGAGTTCCCGTAAAAACAAATGGAGCTAATAGTACTCATGACATGAATAATGCATTTCTGAAATCTGGTTTTTCTAGTGTAAAAAGCCAAGTTAATGTATCAACAGGTTCCGGATTAGTCAGAGGTGATGTTTTGATTATTATAAATAGTTCAGGTGAAAATCATACGGTGATGTATATTGGAAATGGACAAATCGTTCACGCATCGGGTTCGGCAAAAGGAATCTTAGTCCAGAATTATTATTCAAGATCATGGACATATATTTTAAGATACAATGAATTACCAATAATGGAAGGAGAAAATTTTATGACATGTTTATATCGTATTAAAGGAGACGGCACAGTATACCTTTTTGATGGAGGTATTGTATATGCACTAGATAGCAATGTACAAATGGATTTACTGGGAAAAATATACAAAGAAAATATGGGAAAAGATATACCGTATTTTAGAGATGTATGGTCGAATGATGATCATAATTGGTTAAAAAAACTATCTCAACGTAAACAATAATTATCAAGCCCATCTCTTCGGAGATGGGCTTCAGACTGTAGACAAAGTCCCAAGTGCAACCGCACTTGGGTTTTGCTATATTTATGGACAGATTTATCCACATCTATCAAATGTCAGCACAAATGTAAACAA
>Ga0153996_1000296_pt1 | contig 23120 bp, 21 predicted proteins | sample TSNC080MetaG_FD_104728 | JGI IMG/M metagenome (GOLD analysis project Ga0153996, IMG submission 104728) | Attine ant fungus gardens microbial communities from North Carolina, USA - TSNC080 MetaG | ecosystem: Host-associated > Fungi > Mycelium > Unclassified | place: USA: North Carolina, Lumber...
TAAAAAATATATGTGCGGCGTCCGATGATCGGATTAGCCGCATCGTTTTTCAAGGGGAGGGCGATGAAGCATGATTGATTTAAGCGGGATGATTTCCGTTCCATTCCTGAAAAAGAGCCAGTTCAGCGGCAGTTATTGTGGTATGCGCTATCTGCTGGAAAAGGGCGGGCAGGCAGAACCGGTGATCCGGGCGGTCATCTGGCCGGAACCCTATAATTATGAGGCAACTGCCAAGGAAAAGAAGCATGGTCATGACTTCCCTTTTTCCGAAGCGGGTATTGATGAAGCTGTAGCATGGCTGAACGAGGAACATCAGGCGGGGAATTTCTAGCCCGGGATGAAAGATACAAGGAAGGAGAAGGCAGATGAATTTCAAACAGATAACCAGTATTTATTTTAGCCCAACGGAAAGTACCAAAATGGTAGTGGAACTGATTGCTGATCAAATTACAGGCAATAAGGGGAGCCTGGATTTGACTGACAGCCGGATGAAAGGTCCGGATTATACCTATACGGAAAATGAGGCCGTTCTCATCGGCGTACCGGTATATGGCGGCAGGATACCGGCGGCAGCAGCAGCGCGGATGAAAAAGCTCCATGGCCGGAAGACACCGGCCGTGCTGGTGGTTACATATGGAAATCGCGCCTATGAAGATGCCTTGCTGGAATTAAAAACCCTTTTGATCAATCAGGGATTTCATCCGATTGCCGCGGCGGCGGTAGTTACAGAACATAATATTTTCCGTGCTGTCGCCGCCGGACGGCCGGATCAGAAGGATCAGGAGGCCATTCGCCGGTTTGGGCAGCAGGTGGAGAACTTCCTGCGGACGATGAAGAGTACTTATGACGTACCGGAGGTGACGGTTCCCGGCAATTCACCATACCGTGAATACAATCCACAGCCATTGAAAATCAAGGTTTCATCTTCCTGCAACAAGTGTGGCCTTTGTATTAAGAAATGCCCGGTCCAGGCGATTTCCCGCACGGATCCCGGGGTAACGGATCTGGGGCGCTGTATCAGCTGTATGCGCTGCATTCGTCTGTGCCCGATTCAATGCCGTAAGCTAAGTCCCATGCTCCTGTTTGTTGGTGGCCGGAAGATGAAAAAGATGTGTGCCAGACGAAATGAGCCGGAATTTTATAACCTGGTGGAATAATACCCATTCCTTTTATATAGTTGACAAATAATAACGGGATTGTTAAGATAAAGGATAATGAAAAGAGTTGAAAGGAAGGGGAGAAGATTATGGATCGAATTGTGTTATCACTGCTGGTAGATAACGCCGCAGGTGTGCTAAGCCGCGTAGCCGGTTTGTTCAGCCGCCGCGGTTACAATATTGAGAGTCTGACCGTAGGTGTCACTGCCGATGAACGGTATTCAAGGATGACGGTGGTATCAACCGGTGATCAGGAGATTTTAGAACAGATTGAGAAGCAGCTGCGCAAACTGGAAGATGTCATTGACATTAAAGAATTAAAGCCGGGTCATTCCGTATATCGGGAACTGATCATGGTGAAGGTTCGTGTCAATGCCAGTGAGAGGCAGTCTATCGGTGCCATCGCCGATATCTTCCGGGCGACAGTTGTTGATGTGGGCAAAGATTCGATGACGGTCATGCTGACCGGCGATCAGTCCAAACTGGATGCATTGATTAATTTGCTGGAGGATTATGAGATTCTGGAATTGGCCAGAACCGGCCTCACCGGACTGTCCCGTGGTTCAGAGGATGTCCGTTATCTGCCATAAGTGTCAGAAAGTGAAAGAAAGCGCATAAAATTATCTTAGGAGGAAGTAATATGGCAAAGATTTATTATCAGGAAGACTGTAATTTATCCTTATTGGAAGGAAAGACCATTGCTGTCATTGGCTACGGCAGTCAGGGACATGCCCACGCACTCAACGCAAAAGAGTCCGGATGTCATGTCATCATCGGCCTGTATGAGGGCAGCAGATCCTGGGCCAAGGCAGAAGCAGCCGGCTTCGAAGTATATACCGCTGCCGAAGCAGCAAAGAAAGCTGACATCATTATGATTCTGATCAACGATGAGAAGCAGGCACAGATGTACAAAGAATCCATTGAGCCGAATCTGGAGGCGGGCAATATGCTGATGTTCGCTCATGGTTTTGCGATCCACTTTGGTCAGGTCACCCCGCCGGACAACATTGATGTAACCATGATCGCACCGAAGGGACCGGGACATACCGTAAGAGGACAATATAAGGAAGGCAAAGGCGTTCCTTGTCTGGTCGCCGTTCATCAGGACGCTACCGGAAAAGCAACCGACATGGCATTGGCCTATGCTTTGGCAATCGGCGGTGCAAGAGCCGGTGTTCTAAGAACCACCTTCCGTGAAGAGACCGAGACCGACCTGTTCGGTGAGCAGGCAGTCCTGTGTGGAGGTGTAACGGCCCTGATGAAAGCTGGTTTTGAGACTCTGGTGGAAGCCGGATATGAGCCGGAGAGCGCATATTTTGAGTGTATCCATGAGATGAAGCTGATCGTTGACCTGATTTTCGAAAGCGGCTTTGCCGGAATGAGATATTCCATCTCCAATACCGCTGAGTACGGCGATTATATCACCGGACCGAAGATCATCACCGACGATACCAAGAAAGCCATGAAGCAGATCCTGGCTGATATTCAGGAAGGTACCTTTGCGAAAGACTGGTTAAGCGAAAATGCCGTAAACTGTCCGCATTTCCATGCAATAAGAAGAAGAGAAGCTGCACATCAGCTGGAGAAGACCGGTGCTGAGCTGCGTAAGCTGTATAGCTGGAACGATGGTAATAAACTGATTGACAACTAAAGAAGATGAAAAAGAGAAGGGGACTGTCATAGACAGTCCCCCTTTGAATCCTTATTGAAAATCCCGGCAAAAATTGATAAATGTATCCAGTGCCCGTGAACACCGGTTAGGCGAATAGGCAAAGCCAATTGACCGCTTATGGATCGGATGATCCAGCTCTAATTGGATCAGTTTTCCGTTGTCCAGGTCTTCTTTCACAAATTCTTTTATGACACATCCAATCCCCAGACCGATTCGGGAGAATTCCACCAGCAGGTCCATGGTAGTCACTTCCAGCAGATTATTGGCCTGAATATGGTTCGTATTCATATAATCCTCAATATAATGACGGGTAATATTGTTGCGGTCCAGCAGCATAATGTTGCCCACATGGAAGACGTCCGCGTCCGCGCCCTCCCGCAGCCTCAGATTGGCAAGATAGGAGGGAGCCGCCACAAAGATATCTTCAATTTCCATTACCGGAAAAAAGGTCAGATGCTTATTCAGCTTCGGCTCCGCCACCAGCCCGATATCAATCTTTTGCTGGTCCAGCATGGCCAGCGTATGGGTCGTGGACTGGCTTTCGATGGATATCTTGATGTGGGGATATTCCTCAATAAATGCTTTTAAATAACGCACCATCACAAAACGGCACAGGGTATTGCTGACACCGATACGGATATGCCCGATATGGAAATTCTTAATCCGCTTCAGCTCCTGCTCGCCCTGGCTTAGGGCGTCAAATGCCGATTGGGTATATTCAAATAAAACCTGCCCTTCGTTGGTCAGCTGAACGCCCCGGGAATTACGGGTAAACAACACCGTTCCCAGACTGTCTTCCAGTTTGCTGATGGACTTGCTGATGGCCGGCTGACTGATATATAATTCCTTGGCGGCCTTGGAAATATTGCCGGTTTTGGCCACTTCATAAAAGATCTTGTATTGCGCTAAATTAAAGTCCATATGCCTCCCAACCCTCTGCTGTGCAACCCCAAAGTGACGTATCCTAAATCATACGATAACGGACTGTTATGGTAACTATGATTAATATGTATTGTTATTATAGCAAGCAAAATGATATAATACAATTATTAATCGAAAAAAAGAGAAAACAGGAGGAAAACATGTCTGTGGGAAAGATTTTCAAGTTTCACAACGACCTGGATACAGATCAGATTATTGCATCCCAGTATCTGTTATTACCCAATATTGATGAGATGAAAGTACATACTTTTGAGTCCCTGGACCCGGAATTTCCCAATAAGGTAAAACCGGGCGATTATGTAGTTGGCGGTGAAAATTTTGGCTGCGGTTCTTCCCGTGAGCAGGCGCCCAGCGTCTTAAAAGCCCTGGGGGTGCAGGCGGTGATTGCCCGGTCTTTTGCCCGGATTTTCTACCGGAATGCAATTAATATCGGCTTGCCGGTGATTGTTTGCAAGGATCTGCCGGATGCGGTGGAGACAGGTGATGAGATGGACTTATCCCTGAGCGAAGGTGTGGCGACGGCCAAAGGAGAGGCCTTTTCCTGTACCAGGCTGCCGGAGTATATGCAGCAGATCTTAGGGCAGGGCGGCTTGATTGCATCACTGAACAATTCGCAAAGCTTAGGGGAAGAGTAAGGAGGACATATAACCGTGGGAATGACAATTGCTGAGAAGATTATCGCTTTGGCGGCCGGCGTGCCGGAAGTAAAGCCAGGCGACATTCATACTGTAAACCTGGACCGGATGATGACCAATGATGGTACCACTCATCTGACTGTAGATATGTATTATAATAAAATTAAGAACCCACATATTGCGGATACCAAAAAGATGGTTTTTATTGTGGATCACAACGTACCGTCGGACAGTCCGAAGACGGCTGCCTCACAGAAAAAAATGAGGGATTTTGCCAAAGCTCACAAGATTGATTTCTGGGAAGGTCAGGGGGTATGCCACCAGATCATGATGGAACACTATGTCTGTCCGGGTGAACTGATTTTTGGTGCCGACAGCCATACCTGCACTTATGGCGCGCTGGGAGCATTTGGTACCGGTGTTGGCTGTACCGATTTACTGTACGGTATGGTGACCGGAACTTCCTGGGTACTGGTACCGGAGACGGTTAAATTCAGCCTGACCGGACAATTGCCGGAAGGTGTATATCCCCGTGACCTGATGCTGACGATAATTGGTGAAATCGGTGCCAACGGCTGCAATTATCAGGTGATGGAATTTTGCGGCGACGGTGCGGAGGCGATGAGTATCAATGACCGGATGGTGCTTTGCAATCTGGCCGTAGAAGCCGGTGCGAAATCGGCGGTTTTTGCCGCGGATGAAAAAGCCCTGGAGTATATCAGGGCCCGGGGACGGGAGCCCAAGGCAATGTTTGCCAGTGACGGGGATGCGGTTTATGCCAGAGAATATACCTTTGATTTAGCGAAGATTCAGCCGGTGGCCGCCAGACCGGATTTTGTCGATGATGTGGTTCCGGCGAAGGAAGTATGCGGCGTTCGGATTGACGAAGCATTTTTAGGCTCTTGTAATAATGGACGAATCGATGAATTGCGGGTTGGCGCAGCTCTTTTGAAAGGGAGAAAAGTAGCCGGTCACGTGCGTTTTCTGGTTGTTCCGGCCAGTCAGGCGGTGTACCTTCAGGCGCTGGAAGAAGGTCTGATCACCACCTTTATGGAGAGCGGAGCCATCGTTATGAATCCCAACTGCAGTGTCTGCTGGGGCAGCTGTCAGGGGGTCATCGGCGAAAATGAAGTACTGATCAGTACCGGTACCAGAAACTTTAAGGGACGTGCGGGACATCCCAGTTCCAAAGTCTATCTGGGATCTGCGGCAACCGTAACAGCTTCCGCTATTAAAGGGGAAATCTGTACGGCAGATATGCTATGCTGTAATTAAGGAGGCTAACGACAAAGAATGGAACAGTTTACAGGAAAAGTCTGGGTATTGGGCGATGATATTGACACAGATATTATCATTCCCACCGAATACCTGGCACTGAAGACGATTGACGATATGAAGCAATATGGTTTCAGCCCGCTGCGGCCGGAACTGGCGGCGCAGATTCAGGAAGGCGATATCATTGTTGCCGGGAAGAATTTCGGCTGTGGCTCGTCTCGTGAGCAGGCACCGGAGATTATCAAGGCGTTGGGCATTCAATGTGTCATTGCCAGGTCCTTTGCCCGTATTTTCTTCCGTAATTCAATCAATAACGGCCTGCTGTTAATTGAACAGCCGGACTTATACGATGTCATGAAGGAAGGGGAAGCCATTACGGTAACCGTGAATCAGGACATCGATTATCAGGGAAAGCAATATCCCATTGCTTCTCTGCCGGATAATCTGGTTGAGATCATTCAGGCCGGCGGTCTGGTCAAGGCTATGCGCAAACTCAACGGGTTGGATTAAGCAAAAAGGAGAAAAGAGAAGATATGGGACAGACCGTTATTGAGAAAATCATTGCCCATAATATCGGTGCCGCTCAGGTGAACCCGGGTGATATTGTAACCGTGAATGTAGACCGGGTAATGATTCATGATATTTTTATGCCATTTGTGGCTGATAAATTTGCGGAGATGGGCTTTCAAAAGCTGTGGGACCCGGATAAGGTGGTGCTGATTTACGACCATCTGGTACCGGCCAGTCAGTTAGATGATACCAGACATTTCCGGGTCGGCGATGCTTTTGCCGCCACATATGGAATGACCCATGTGCACCGCAGCGACGGTATCTGCCATCAGCTGATGACCGAAGCCGGTTATGTAAAACCGGGGGATGTGGTGTTTGGAACCGATAGCCATACTACCACGTATGGCTGCGTCGGTGCATTTTCTTCCGGTATCGGGTATACCGAGATGGCCAGTATTCTGGGCACCGGAACGATGTGGATCAAAGTGCCGGAGACGATTAAAGTCGTAATTGACGGCGTCTTGCCGACGGGTGTGATGTCAAAAGATATCATTCTGCGGTTGATTGGCGATCTGGGTGCCGATGGAGCAACCTACCGGGCGCTGGAATTTTCCGGTTCAGCAGTAGCCGCCATGTCGGTGGCCAGCCGGATGACGATAGCCAACATGGCCATTGAAGCCGGGGCGAAATGCGCACTCTTTACGCCGGATGAGAAGACCGCAGAATATTGTGAGATTACCCTGGATGATTTCCCGAGGTCTTTATATGGCGACGGCGATGCTTCTTATTTGAATACTGTGACTTATCAGGCGGAGGATCTGGTACCGGTGATGGCATGTCCGTCCCAGGTTGATAAAATCCGCAACGTCAGTGATTTGGCAGGCACCGTGATTGATCAGGTCTTTATCGGTTCTTGTACCAATGGCCGGCTGGAAGATCTGCAGGCCGCCGCGAAGGTACTGGCCGGTAAGAAAGTAGCACCGTTTGTGAAGCTGATCGTAACTCCGGCCAGCCGGAAGATCTATCAGGAAGCAGTTGCCTGTGGCGCAATCAAAACTTTAGTGGAAGCCGGGGCGATGGTGACACATCCGGGCTGTGGTTTGTGCTGTGGCCGGACCGGCGGTATTTTAAGTGACGGCGAACGGGTGGTGGCAACGAATAACCGAAACTTTCTTGGCCGGATGGGTACTTCAAAGGTCGAGATTTATCTGGCTTCTCCAGCCACGGCAGCAGCTTCCGCAGCGGCCGGCAAGATTACGGGTATTTACTGAGGTTGTTTACATAAAAAGAAGTCGACATGGTTCGACTTTTTTTTTATGACGTGATATTTAACAATATTGTAATAAAAGCGTAACAATATTGTAGTAATCATGAACTAAAACATGCAGAAAAAGCAGAATAAAATAGGCGGAAATATCTAAAAACAGGCAATGGATAAAAAAACAAGGTGTAATATGTACCAAAATTGCCGAAAACTCATTGACTTTATTACATGCCCCCCACTATAATAACCATCGACACAACAAAGTAAGCAATTTTTGGATTTGTCCCCCACTTTCGACAAAATATGCCGATAAAAATGGGAATTGCTAAATTTCTGAAAAGAAGAGAGGGGTATGTATGCTGACATTCTGCTCATTTCTTCAGTCGCTTTTAGTTAAGGTAACTAAAAAGGTTTATCACAAGTCCGCAATTATGATTGTGGGGGTTGTGATAGTAGCGGTGTTGACCGTTGCCGGAGGAATCTTTGGAGGCAGTGAAAGGAATGCACTGACCGTGCATGCGGAAACGTCTCTGGAAATAAAACCGGAAGGTCGGCCGACTGAAGAGATTGCATTACTTACGGAAGCAAAAATACATTTTCAACTTACTGATTCAGATATCATAGAAAAAGAAAAGATAAAAGCAGTCACCGAAGAGATTGCCAGAATCGCTGTAGAAGAGCTGTCCCTCCAGGAGGCTGCGGCCACCCAGGCCACCACTGCTATTCAATATACCGCAAAGGAGTACGAAGTATTGACCCGCATTGTCCAGGCAGAGTCCGGCGGATGCGATATAAAAGGGAGAATCCTGATTGCCAATGTCATTTTTAACCGGATCAGAAGTGAAGAATTCCCGGATACGGTTACCGAGGTGGTGTATCAGAAATCACAGTTTTCACCGGTGTCGGACGGTTCCCTGAAAAAATGCAAGGTAACACCGGAGACGATTGAAGCGGTTGACCGTGCACTGGCAGGAGAGGACTACTCCCAGGGGGCTCTTTATTTCATGAACCGGAAGTTATCCAGCTCCCGCAATGTCAGCTGGTTCGACCGGAACCTGACGTATCTGTTCCAATACGACCGACATGAGTTTTTTAAATAATTATGGATTCCTGCCTTGCCTGGTGTGAGAGACCTCATCCAGGTAGGGCATTTTATCATATTGTCAGCCGGAACAGACGAAAGTAAACATAGTTGAAAAAATTATTGACTTTCGTTTCACAAAGTGAGATAATGAACGCAAAATTGCCACCGGTCGATGAAGCAAAATAGATTCCATCGGCTGTGTGTGGTTGATTTTAATAAAAAAGGAATCGGAAGATTTCAAAGGATTACAAAGATGAAAGAGAGGTAAGAAGATGGGAAAGGTTGATCTAAGTCAATACGGCATTACCGGAGTTACAGAAATTGTTCACAATCCTTCTTTTGAGACGCTGTTTGAAGAAGAGACAAAAGCTGGTTTGGAGGGGTTTGAAAAAGGGCAGGTAAGCGAACTTGGAGCAGTTAATGTAATGACCGGCATCTATACGGGACGTTCGCCTCAGGACAAGTATATTGTGATGGATGATAATTCAAGGGACACTGTTTGGTGGACTTCTGATGAATACAAGAATGATAATCATCCGGCTAGTCAGGAAGCATGGGACGTGATGAAGAATATTGCCAAGGAGCAGCTTTCTAACAAAAGACTTTTTGTTGTCGACGCATTCTGCGGTGCCAATGAAGATACCCGCATGGCGATTCGTTTCATCGTTGAGGTTGCATGGCAGGCACATTTCGTTACCTGTATGTTTATCCGGCCCACTGACGAGGAGCTTGAAAACTTTAAGCCGGACTTCATTGTATATAATGCTTCTAAGGCAAAAGTTGAGAATTATAAAGAGTTAGGCCTGAATTCCGAGACCGCTATCATGTTCAACATTACCAGTCGCGAGCAGGTAATTGTAAATACCTGGTACGGCGGTGAGATGAAGAAGGGTATGTTCTCGATGATGAACTACTATCTGCCGCTAAAAGGTATTGCTTCGATGCATTGCTCTGCAAACACCGATTTGAACGGTGAGAATACCGCGATTTTCTTTGGCCTTTCAGGAACCGGAAAGACTACATTATCAACAGATCCGAAGCGTCTTCTCGTTGGTGATGACGAGCATGGCTGGGATGATCAGGGCGTATTCAACTTTGAGGGCGGATGTTACGCCAAGGCCATCAACCTTGACATCGAATCTGAGCCGGACATTTATGCTGCAATTAAACGCAACGCTCTGATGGAGAATGTCACCCTGGACAAGGACGGCAAGATTGATTTCGATGACGATAGTGTGACGGAGAATACTCGTGTAGCTTATCCGATTGACCATATTAAGAATATCGTTCGTCCGGTTTCGACAGCTCCGGCGGCGAAGGATGTTATCTTCCTGTCGGCAGATGCATTTGGTGTTCTTCCGCCGGTATCCGTTTTAACTCCGGAACAGACGCAGTATTATTTCCTGTCTGGATTTACCGCGAAGCTTGCCGGTACGGAGCGTGGAATCACAGCGCCTACCCCGACATTCTCCGCCTGCTTCGGCCAGGCGTTCCTGGAGCTGCATCCGACCAGGTATGCCGAGGAGCTTGTTAAGAGAATGCAGCAAAGCGGTGCCAAGGCATATCTTGTCAACACCGGATGGAATGGTTCAGGGAAGCGTATTTCCATTCGCGATACACGTGGCATCATCGATGCAATTCTGGACGGTGACATTGCAAATGCACCGATGAAGAAGCTGCCGCTGTTCAACCTTGATATTCCGACGGAGCTTCCGGGCGTAGATAAGAATATTCTTGACCCTCGTGATACATACGCAAATGTTTCCGAGTGGGAGAGTAAGGCACAGGATCTGGCGCAGCGTTTCATAAAGAATTTTGCGAAATATGAAGGTAATGAAGCAGGTAAAGCATTAATTTCGGCAGGACCGCAGTTATAAGATCATAAAGGACAAAGGGCCGACGACAAAAATGGATAAGAACTATGTGCTGTTTGACCTGGATGGAACCTTGACAGATTCCCAGGAAGGCATTAAAAATGCAATTAAATACAGTCTGGCATCCTTTGGTATTACGGTGAAAGATGACGACCAGCTGCGTCCCTGGCTGGGGCCGCCGCTGGTTGACAGTCTGATGAAATATTATGGCTTCGACCGGGACAAGGCCATCGAAGGAACCCTTAAATTTCGGGAATACTATAACCGCCGGGGATATTCGGAAAACAAAGTTTATCCGGGGATTGAAGACCTGCTAAGAACCTTGAAGCAGCGGGGGTATCAGTTGATGACGGCAACCTCCAAACCGGAAGCGGCGGCCCGCCGGATCCTGCAGCATTTTGGTCTGAACCGTTACTTTGCGTATATCGGCGGTGCGGCACTGGATGAGAGCAGGGTCCGCAAAGCCGATGTCATCCGGTATGTGCTGGAGACGAATAACATCACCCGGTTGTCGGAAGTGATGATGATTGGGGACCGGGAACACGATGTCTTTGGGGCTAAGGCGACGGGACTGGAGGTGATCGGGGTACTCTATGGTTATGGTGACCGGGAAGAACTGGAGCAGGCCGGAGCTGATTATATTGTGGAGACAGTGGGAGATATTTTGAAATATTTGTAAACATAGGTCGAAATGAGTCGAAGAATAAAAATAGTGCACAACGAATTGCCGGATTGCCTGCGACAATCTTACAAAAAACACCAAGCTAAAAAAAAACTGGAGAAAAGCCTTTCATTTGTGGTATAATAATAAAGGAACCTATATGGTCGTCAAAGAAAGGAATGATAGCCGAATGTTTGAAAAAGGCGAATATGTTGTGTATGGTACCTCCGGAGTCTGTAAAGTAGAAGATATCACGACGATGAATTTAGAGGGGATATCGAAGGAGAAGCTTTTTTATATCCTTAGCCCGCTCGGCCAGAGCGGCGGACGAATCTTTACCCCGGTGGATAACCAGAAGACCCTGATGCGGCCGATTCTCTCCCTGGAAGAAGCCAGAGACCTGATTAAGGATATTCCCCGGATTGAGGGCTTGTGGATTGTCAATGACAAGCAGCGGGAAGAAACTTATCGGAAGTGCATGAGGGATTGTGACTGCCGTGGTTGGATTAAGATCATTAAGACCCTGTATCTGCGGAAGATTGAGCGAACTGCCCAGGGCAAGAAAGTAACTGCTACCGATGAGAAATATCTGAAACTGGCGGAGAACCATCTGTATTCAGAACTTTCGATTCCGCTGGAGATTCCAAAAGAACGGATGGAAGCATATATCACCGAACAGATTGAGAAAGCATAAAGAACGTATTGTAAAACCAGCCGCTAAGCCCGGCTGGTTTTATTCTTTGATTATTTCCGGTATTTTTCTTCGCAGTAGATGCAGCGATAGACCTGGCTGGCTTCATCGGCAAGATAAAATTCATGAGGTAATTCCTGCTCAACGGATGTAATACAACGTGGATTTTTACAATGAATCACGTTGGTGATCTTCTTGGGCAGTTTCAGCCGTTTTTTCTCGACAATCTGATTGTCTCTGATAATATTTACGGTAATCTTGTGGTCGATATAGCCTAATACCTGCAAATCCAGGTTGTCAATCATACCATCGATCTTGATGATGTCTTTGCGCCCCATTTTGTTGCTGCGGGCGTTTTTGATAATGGCTACCTGACACTCAAGCTTGTCCAGGCCAAGATGGTAGTAGATGTCCAGGCTTCTGCCAGCTTCAATATGATCCAGCACCAGACCTTCTTTTAATCCACTGATATTTAACATGGTTCTTCCACCTCCAGTAATGTCATAATAAGTGCCATCCGCACATAGACACCGTATTGCACCTGCTTAAAGTATGCGGCTCTGGGGTCTGTGTCTACCTCGGTAGAGATCTCGTTGACACGGGGGAGCGGATGCAGTACATACATGTCGTCTTTCGCCAGTTTCATTTTCTTTTTATCCAGGATATAGCAGTCTTTCAAACGGACATAATCCTCTTCGTTGAAGAAACGCTCTTTCTGCACCCGGGTCATATACAGGATGTCCAGTTCCGGCATGGCGTCATCAAGGTTGCCGACTTCTTTGAAGTCGATCTGATTGGCCCGCAGCACATCTTCCCGGATATATTCCGGTACCCGCAGTTCGTCCGGTGCGATCAGGACAAAACGAACATCAGGATAGCGGACCATGGCATTGATCAGGGAATGGACGGTACGGCCAAACTTTAAGTCGCCGCACAGACCAACGGTCAGATTGTCCAGGTGCCCTTTTAAGGAATGAATCGTCATCAGGTCCGTCAGCGTCTGGGTGGGATGTTGATGTCCGCCGTCACCGGCATTGATTACCGGGATCCGTGAGGCCTTGGAAGCGACCAGGGCGGAACCTTCCTTGGGATGCCGCATGGCGGCAATGTCCGCATAGCAGGAGATGGTGCGGATGGTATCGGCAACGCTTTCCCCCTTGGCAGCAGAACTGGAATCAGCCGAAGAAAAACCAAGTACGCTGCCCCCCAGACTTAACATTGCAGATTCAAAACTAAGTCTGGTTCGGGTACTTGGTTCATAAAATAATGTTGCTAATTTTTTGCCATCACATACGTGGGCATATTTGGGAAGATGATGTTCCATATCAGATGCCAACTGCAGCAGCTGATTGATTTCTTCCACGGTAAAATCTAATGGGTTTAACAAGTGTCTCATCGGGCTTCTCCTTTAAAACTTTTCTCCAGGTTTGAAAAATATTATATACGATTCTGCGAAAGATTACCAGCTTTTTTTATATAAAAAAGTGATTAAATAATAATTCTTAAGGAAGTGTAAGAAAAATTATCGGTCCTTGCCGGAAAAATAGTGTATAATGGGTTTGTATAAAATTTATGAAAAGGAAGATTCTTTGTGAAGCAGGAAGAGCAGCGCATACCGATGATCCGGGTGAAAAATCTGTACAAGATATACCGGGTAGGCAATAACAAAGTCTATGCCTTAAACGGTGTGGATTTTACCATGTATCAGGGAGAATTCTGTGCTATCGTCGGCCCGTCCGGTTCGGGGAAATCCACGCTTCTTAACATGCTGGCCGGTCTGGAGAAGCCGACAAAGGGTGAGATCATCATCGCCGGCAAGCATATGGAACGGATGAATGAGAAGCAGCTGGTGGCTTTCCGCCGGGAGAATGTAGGATTTATCTTTCAGTCCTATAATCTGCTGGCGACGCTGAATGCGGTGGAAAATGTAGCCTTGCCGCTGTCATTTCGTGGTATGCCGAAGAAACTCCGGCTGGAAAAAGCAAAAAAATACTTAAAATTAGTTGGTCTGGAACAGCATTTTAAACACCGGGCCAATGAGATGTCCGGCGGACAGCAGCAGCGGGTGGGTATTGCCAGGGCGCTGGTGGTACAGCCGAAAATTATCTTTGCCGATGAGCCGACCGGGAACCTGGATTCCAGGACGACCATGGAAGTGCTGGTGTTGATGCAGCAGATCGTCCGGGAGCAGAAGCAGACGTTGGTTATGGTTACTCATGACAGCCAGCTGGCTTCTTATGCCGACCGGCAGTTCCATATTGTCGATGGGAAGATCTTAAAGATAGAAGAGAAGCACATAGAAGCATAATGATAACAAAAGGGAGACAGAGCATGAAAAGATGGAGACAAGGGCTTGCGGCGGTATTTGCAGTGATCCTGATGATATCCAGCCTGCCGCTTGGCCAGTTGACGGTTCTTGCTGATAACCGCTGGGTGTTCACAGAAAAAGTGCCCAGTGGGAAAACCGGCAAGAACATGACGGTGAGTTTTACTGTTAAGAACAGTTCCGGTCACGATATCAAAAAACTGGGCATTGGGTTTGATACCAGTGGCGTGGATATCGGGGATGAGGATGAAGATGACCTGATTTACGGTTATGCTTTTCCATTTGAAATGACCCAGTCCAGCAAGCAGAGTATTAAATCACTGGGCAGTCTGGGGGCAGGGAAGACCAGGACGGTAACCTTGTCCGGAAAAGTACGGCGGGATCTGTCGGATGGTTATTATAACGTACCGATTGCCGTATATGAGCAGGTCAGTGATGAGGATGACGGCGGCTGGTACCAGCATGCATCGGAAAATATCCGGGTATGGATTTCCAAATCCACCGGCAGCACCGATGAGGAGGATGACGAAACCAAAACCTATGATTTTGTCTTAGGCGAGAACCAGAGCACCCCCTACGGTATCTATCCCAATGTGCTGGATTTCAGTATGAACCTGCGCAACAACAGTCCGGCCACAGTATATAATGTGAAAGTCAGTATGGTGATGGACCCCGACAGTACCAAATTTCCGTTTGATATCAACGAAGCCAATTATGACCGGCGGTTTGAACAGATCGGCAAAGATGAAACGGTACCGCTGCCCTACAGTTTTGCCATCCGTTCCGATGTGTATTCGGGATACTATCCGATCAATATGAAGATTTCCTATTCCAAAAGCTCTACCGGCGAGGAACTGGAAACTTACGAGACTTCCTTTTTTGTCCGGGTGACGAATAAAGACAAGGAAGATGACAGGGGTGATTTCAACGAGCATGACCGGACCAGGGCGCGAATTATTATTGACGGTTTTACTACCGCCCCGGAGACGATTATTGCCGGCGATGAATTTGAACTGGTGCTGATGATTAAGAATGCTTCCAGTAATATAACGGCAACCAATCTGCTGTTTTCCCTGGAGTCGGAAAAGGTGTCTGACAGTGCGGTATTTACGACCGAATCGGGATCCTCTTCGATTGCCATGGACAGCCTGGGGCCGGGGAGTACCAGGGAGCTGCGGATGCGCCTGCTGTCCAAACCCAGTGTTGACCAGCGTTCTTACGGACTGACTGTTAAGGCGAAGTTTGACAGTCCGGAATATAAGAACGCGGAAGAAAATATGCAGATCGACATTCCGGTGAAGCAGATCCCCCGGTTGAATACCGGAACCTTTGAGGTCATGCCGGATTCCATTAAAGTAGGCGAAGAGTCCAATATCATGTTCGGCATCAACAATACCGGCCGGGTCATCCTTTATAATGTGATGGTATCTTTTGAAGCGGATTCCATCCAGTACACGGATACTTATGTGGGAAATATCAAGCCGGGTGAGACCGGCAATGTGGACTGCATGCTGACCGGTCTGGCCGCTACGGTGGACAATGGCAAGATCAAGGTACTGATTTCTCATGAGGACGAGAACGGCAATGTGGCGACCGAAGAAAAAGAATTGCGGTTATATGTGGTTGAGGATGTGATGGAATATGACGATATGGAGGCGGGGAATTTTGATGATGTTTTGATAGAAGAACCTTCCTTCTTTGCCGCCCATCAGAGCATAATTATATTGGCGGCAGCAGCGGTGGCGGTCCTTGCAGCCATATTGATCAGCCTGAAGATACGAAAAAAGAAACAAAAGGCTTTGGAAGAGGATGAGGACGAGGACGATGAATTTTCCTGATTTACTGGCAATGAGCGTGAACAATTTGCGACGGCGAAAACTAAGGACCGCACTGACGGTCCTTGGTGTCATTATCGGTACGGCTGCGATTGTTATCATGGTGTCGCTGGGAATTGGTCTGAATGAATTAAACCGGGAACTGATTGAATCTTATGGCAGTCTGACGACCATCCGGGTGCACTCGGACAGGTATTATAGCGGCGACAGCAATCAGGACACCAAGTATCTGACGGATGAGATTGTGGGGGAATTTGCCCGGATTCCCCATGTGACGGGAGTTTATCCATTGTTAGAGACTCATGTGCTGATGCAGCAGGGGGCTTATCAGACCGGGGTAACATTAGTTGGTGCGCCGCGTGAATATCTGGAGCAGATCCCCCTGGGGGAAGGTGAATTACCGCCGGCAAACAGCAAAAGTATAGAATTGATTTATGGAAATGCGATTATTCAATGGTTCTCTAATAGTAAGACCGGCAAAGGTTACTGGGAGACCGGAGAATTACCAAAGATTGATTTTATGGGCAAGCCGATGTTTGTGATCTTTGATGTGAACAGCTATTATCAGTCCCAGGGCGACGGCTCTTCCGAGAATGTCACGGTGCCTAAGAAATATATGCTGCGGGCGGCCGGTGTCGTGGCTGGTGGGATTGATGATTATAATGATCATGCTTATTCGGTTTATACCGACCTGGAATTATTGAAAGCCCAGTTAAAGAAAGTATTTAAGAAAAATCCCATTCCGAATCAGCCGACGAATAAAAAAGGGAAACCCTATTCTTATTTTATATACGATTCGATGCTGGTCAGTGTGGACAAAATGGAACATGTAATGGATGTGCAGCGGCTGCTTAACGATCAGGGTTATCAGGCCTACAGCAACATGGAGTGGATGGAACAGTCGGAGAAGCAATCCGAGATGATCCAGGCCGTTCTTGGCGGAATCGGTGCGGTTTCGCTGTTTGTAGCGGCCATCGGTATTGCCAATACGATGATGATGTCAATCTATGAACGGACCAAGGAAATCGGTGTAATGAAGGTGCTGGGATGTGACATGGGCGTCATCCGGAATATGTTTCTACTGGAATCAGGATTTATCGGATTTATGGGGGGGATCATTGGCATCGTCCTTAGCTATGGAGTGTCATTTTTTATGAACCGTTTTTTGCAGCTGGGTCAAATGGTGAATGGAATGGATGGAGATATCTCCCGGATTCCGTCATGGTTATCGCTCATGGCGATCGGGTTTGGGATTCTGGTGGGAATGGCCGCCGGATTTTTGCCGGCGCTGCGGGCAATGAAGCTTAGTCCGCTGGCGGCGATCCGGAATGAGTAAATCTGGATGTAAAAAAGTACTTGCATTTACGAAAAGAATCTATTATGATGAGTCTAACGCGTGTAACTGGCGGATGAGTGGGAAACCACGAGGGAGCACGCAGAAAAGAAGCCGACCGCCTGGGCACCATTGTTTGTGGTGCCCGGGCGGTTTTTTGGTGCGCCCGGTGGGCATACGTTGAAGGAGGAGACAAAGATGAAGGTACGATCATTGGAACAGGAGCTAAAGAATAATACATACCCGGGGCGGGGAATCGTGCTGGGAAGAAGTGCCAATGGAACAAGAGCAGTGGCGGCTTATTTTATTATGGGCAGAAGTGAGAACAGCAGAAACCGGGTGTTCGTGGAAGACGGCCAGGGGATTCGGACCCAGGCATTCGATCCGTCCAGGGTGACGGACCCCAGTCTGATTATCTATGCGCCGGTCCGGGTTCTGGGCAATAAGACGATTGTGACCAATGGTGATCAGACCGATACCATCTATGCAGGACTGGACAAGCAGATGACGTTTGAACAGTCTCTGCGCGGCCGGGAGTTTGAGCCGGACGGGCCGAATTATACCCCGCGGATTTCCGGAATTATGCATCTGGAAAATGGTAATTATAATTATGCCATGTCCATTTTAAAAAGTAATAATGGAGACCCCAAGGCCTGCAACCGGTACACCTTTGCTTATGAAAATCCCGCCGCCGGCGAGGGGCATTTTATTCATACCTATATGCATGACGGCAATCCGCTGCCAAGCTTTGAGGGAGAGCCGAAGCTGGTGACAATTCCGGATGATATGGAGCAGTTTACGAAGATGCTATGGGAAAATCTGAACGAAGAGAATAAGGTTTCTTTATTTGTACGGTATATCGAAATTGATACCGGGGATTTCGTAACCAAAATTATAAATAAAAATCAGCAAAATTGAAAGGAGCAGAGAACCATGAACGAGTTAGAGTTAAAGTACGGTTGTAACCCCAATCAAAAACCGGCCAGAATTTTCATGCAGGAGGATCAGGACCTGCCGATTACCGTATTAAGCGGAAAACCGGGATACATCAATTTCCTGGATGCTTTTAACGGATGGCAGCTGGTCAGAGAACTGAAGGCGGCGACCGGCCTGCCGGCAGCAGCTTCATTTAAGCATGTATCGCCGGCCGGCGCAGCGGTAGGATTGCCGCTGGATGAAACCCTGGCGAAAATTTACTGGGTGGAGGATATGGGGGAGCTGTCGCCTCTTGCTTCCGCTTATGCCAGAGCCAGAGGCGCTGACCGGATGTCTTCCTTTGGCGATTTTATCTCCTTGTCGGATGTCTGTGACGCGGATACGGCAAAACTGATCAAACGTGAGGTCTCGGACGGCGTGATTGCACCGGGCTATGAACCGGAGGCGCTGGAAATCCTGAAAGCAAAGAAGAATGGCAATTATTGCGTCATTCAGATGGATGAAAATTATGTACCGGAGCCGGTTGAACACAAACAGGTATTTGGGATCAGTTTTGAACAGGGCAGAAATGAACTGGATATCAGCAAAGAGCTGCTGGCCAATGTGGTAACAGAAAATAAGGAAATTCCCGATTCAGCCAGGATCGATCTGATGATTGCCCTGATTACCTTAAAGTACACCCAGTCCAACTCGGTATGCTATGTCAAAGGCGGTCAGGCCATTGGAATCGGTGCGGGGCAGCAGTCCCGGGTGCATTGTACCAGACTGGCGGGCAATAAAGCAGACAACTGGTTCCTGCGCCAGGCGCCCCAGGTATTGGCGCTTCCGTTTGTGGACGGAATCAAACGGGCGGATCGTGATAATGCCATAGACGTATATATTGGCGAGGAATATATGGATGTGCTGGCTGAAGGTGAGTGGGAGAAGACATTTAAAGTAAAGCCGCCGGTATTTACCAGCGAAGCGAAGCGGGCCTGGCTGGATCAGATGAGGGATGTAACACTGGGTTCGGACGCCTTCTTCCCCTTTGGTGACAATATTGAGCGGGCATACAAAAGTGGTGTGAAATATATTGCCCAGCCAGGCGGGTCGGTACGGGATGACAACGTGATTGAGACATGCAATAAATATGGAATGGCCATGGCCTTTACGGGAATTCGACTATTCCATCATTAATGCCAATTGGGTGATTACATTTTGTGTTTTACTTGTCATATCGTATGATTTGGTGTAAAATCATAGTACAATTTCATAAAACACCATTCGTTCCATCTTTCAGGAGGTAACTAGATATGGCTGGTGGCAATAAAAAATCTTCCAAAGGTTTTATGGGGTTTCTTAACAAATTCAATTTAAAATTGCAGACAAAATTAGTCAGCATTTTTTTAGTTGTTAAGGTAATCCCCCTGATCCTGATCACCATTTTCGCATGGAACCAGATTGTCAGCCTAAGCAATCTTTTGCGGAAAATTGCTGTTGAAGACTCATCAACAGCGCTTAATGACAGTGCTGTTCAAAACATTGAAAGGATGACCACCGATACGGCACGGAATGTGGCGGATTTTCTTTACGCGCGGGATGATGATATCCGCTATTTAAGTACGGTTACGCCATCTGACGAGGCATACCGGAACTTTAGTGAAGCGAATACCGGCAAAGTGGTCAGAACCGGTCAATGGATTCTTTCAGAAGACGGAGCATCCTGGGAACCGGCGGTCAAATCAGTTGTCCAGGAAAAAGAAGTACATTCCACCAACAGCGAAAATGAAATCATGAATGGTTTTCATTATCGTCAGCATGATGACTATACTTATGTTGACATTCCCCTTTATGACGAGATCACCTTTATCGGTTTAGATGGAAAAGAACGATATAAATATGTAACACCAGGCAGCACCAAAGTGAATTATCCCATGAACAGCCAGTTGACGGATATTTCCATACGTGAAAATACATATGTGAAAGCAGAAACATATTTTGAGCAGTTAAAAGCACTTAAGCCGGGGGAAATTTATGTTTCTGATGTAATCGGTGCTTATGTGGGCAGCAATTATATCGGCATGTATACCCCTCCGGCTGTAAGCCAGGCAGCGGCGGCCCGCGGATATGATATTGAATACAATCCCCTGGAGCAGGCCTATGCCGGCAAGGAAAACCCCAACGGACAACGGTTTGAAGGCATTGTCCGCTGGGCAACTCCGGTAACCGATGGGAGCGGCACGATCACCGGCTATGTTTCGTTTGCCCTGAATCATGACCATATTATGGAGTTTGTGGATCATCTGACCCCTGACCCGGACCGTTATACGGAGGTGCCCAGTGCATACGAGGGTAATTACGCGTTTATCTGGGATTATCAATGCCGCAGCATCTGCCACCCACGGCACCATTCGATTGTCGGATTTGACCCCGAAACCGGCAATCGCCAGATTCCGTGGCTGGAGACCTCCATTTATGAAGGGTGGCAGGAAAGCGGCAGTGATTATTGGTATGATTATGTATCCGGAAATATAACCCCATTCGATAACCAGTCTCGTGAAAAGACCCCCGCCAGAACACTCACCAGGCAGGGATTTGTGGGATTGGACGGACGCTATCTGAATAATGCCCCACAATGTACCGGCTGGATGGATTTGACCAGAGAAGGCGGAAGCGGTTCCTTTTATATTTTATGGAGCGGTATTCAAAAACTAAACACAGCCGGGGCCATTCCGTACTATACCGGACAATACGCTCCATCCGAAGAAAATAATTATTCCTACAGAGGTTTTGGCTTTGTTGCAATTGGTTCCGGTCTGGAAGATTTTACCCGTCCGGCAGTGGAAACAGAGGAGAAATTAACCACCACGATCAGTAGCAACCTGCGCCGAACCACGGTGCAGCTGATAGCCAGTACCGTTATTTTGATTATTTTTGTAGTTTTAGTAGCAATATGGCTGGCATCCTCTCTGACTGGCAGCATTACGGAATTAATCGAGGGGATATCCCATTTTCGCAGCGGCGAACGCAAATTCCGCTTCAACAGTGAATCCAAAGATGAATTCGGGACGCTTGCAGATTCCTTTGATGACATGGCGGATAGTATTGAAGACAGTGTGAACAGTCCGATCTGTATTACGGATATGAATTTAAACATCATTTACATGAATGATAAAGGCCTGAAGTTAAATAATAAAACCTCCCTGGATGAAATTGTCGGTGCTTCTTACCGTGAGAACAGTATTTACACGATTGGCTCCGAATATTGTCCGATTACCGCCCTGGAAGAAGGACACGAAGCGGAAGTCTTGTACCGGGAAGCTGATGATCAGTATTTTCGTGGCACCGCCAGTTATTTCTTAGATAAAGACGGTAATAACATCGGTTATATTATTGTCACAACCGATGTTACCGAAATTGAAATTGCCAGAAAAAATGCTGAGAACGCCAACCGTGCGAAGAGTGAATTCCTCTCTAATATGAGTCATGAAATGCGGACCCCGATGAATGCCATTATCGGCATGACAACAATCGGCTATAATGCAGAGGATGTGGAACAGAAAGACTATGCCTTTACCAAGATTGAAGAAGCTTCAACCCATCTGCTGGGCGTGATTAACGATGTCCTGGATATGTCCAAGATTGAGGCCAACAAATTTGATCTGTTGCCAGGTCCATTTAGCTTTGAGCGGAGTATTCAAAGTGTAATCAATGTTATGGCCTTCCGCATTGATGAGAAACGTCAAAATCTTAGAGTGCTGATCGACAGTAATATTCCGGCGATTGTAATCGGAGATGAACAGCGCCTAAGACAGGTGGTGACCAATCTTTTGTCAAATGCGGTAAAATTCACCCCGGAAGACGGCTCCATTATCCTGCGGGCCAAATTGACGGAAATAGACGAGAACGACCTTTGTATCATTCAAGTTTCCGTTAGTGATACCGGTATCGGCATTACCGAAGAGCAGAAAAAACGTCTCTTCACCTCCTTCGGGCAGGCGGAAAGCAGCATATCACGTCGTTTTGGCGGGACCGGTCTGGGACTTTCCATCTCCAAACGGATTGTGGAAAAGATGGACGGCCGGATTTGGGTTGACAGTGAGTACGGAAAAGGCTCCACCTTTACCTTTACCATAAAAATGCAAAAAGGCGAAAATGCGCTGGAACGCACTCTTTTACCGGGGATCGACCCGGAGCATGTCCGCTTGCTGGCAATCGACAGTTCGGCCCGTGTGCGCAGCTATATTAGTGAGATTGCCGGACTTTTGGGAATTGCCTGCCATACCGCAGGCGATCCGGCGGAAGCGGCAGAGTTGATTCAGCAGACCGGCCACTATGACATCTGTTTTACCGACTGGTCCATGATTGAAAAAGAATCTGCGCCATTATCACAGTGTATTCATGAAAACAGGCTGGAGGCCAATACCGTCGTGATGATGTCCGGGATTGAGTGGAGTGCGTTACAGTCCCATGTCCGCCTTAGAAACATTGACAAGTTCCTGCCAAAGCCGCTGTTTGCTTCCGATATTATTGACTGGATCAATGCCTGTCTGGATCACCGTGAAGGGATTGCCCTGCCTGTCGTTGAAGAGGAAAACGACAATTTTGAAAAGTACCATATTATGCTTGTGGAAGATGTGGAAATCAACCGGGAGATTGTCGTGGTGTTACTGGAAGAAACCGGAGTCATGATCGACCAGGCTGTAAACGGTGCTGAAGCTGTGGAGAAGTTTCGTGCGGCACCAGAAAAGTATCATTTGATTTTCATGGATCTGCAAATGCCGGAAATGGATGGACTTGAGGCGACACGACGCATCCGCGCGTTGGACAATGCCGCCGCAAAAACCGTAAAGATCGTGGCGATGACAGCCAATGTTTTCCGTGAGGATGTTGAGAAGTGTCTGGAAGCAGGGATGAACGACCATATCGGTAAGCCGATCAACCAA
>Ga0153996_1000299_pt1 | contig 23013 bp, 30 predicted proteins | sample TSNC080MetaG_FD_104728 | JGI IMG/M metagenome (GOLD analysis project Ga0153996, IMG submission 104728) | Attine ant fungus gardens microbial communities from North Carolina, USA - TSNC080 MetaG | ecosystem: Host-associated > Fungi > Mycelium > Unclassified | place: USA: North Carolina, Lumber...
AAAGCATAAAAATGCATAGTATATATTCTGCACTATTTGAGTTACTGCACAACATGCAAGGCTTGATTAGATCGGCGCAGCAGCTAAAAAACTACTACGCTATAAAGTCTAACTTATTGGGGTCACATCATATATTATCTGATACATCTGCTTTAATTTTAAATATATACTTTCACTGAAAGTTACGTAAGTATCCTCCATTGGCTTTCCTAAAGGCTTTAGCGGCTTCGTAATCTACTTTAAATTCAAAGTATAGATTAGTCCTCCCTACTGCGTATAGTTCTGGTGTGGGGTGTTCCCTCGGTTTCTTCAATACCTCTACCGCATTTGGGGCATCATACATCGGTAAGCCCAAGTCTCTTTTTACCTCTGCTATATAAGCAGTATGTATTTGAAGCCATATTTAGCTTCTATGTACTCTTTTATCATTTTATAGGTAACTCTCTCTTTCGGCTTGTACGCTTCGGCTCTTTCTGCAATTTTATCCAACGGAACTTTACCCTCGCCAAACTCCACTTTTACGTTGATATGACTATTAGGTTTTTTGTGGGAGAGAAGTACGCACGTCTCCACATGCGGTGAAAGGGGGTTCTTATACTACATGGCGAAATTGCCCCTAAACTTTTGGCAAAAGCTATCCCCGGGGTTTTGTAAGAGAGTTATAATTAAATTTACCCCTTTTAGAGAAATTTCACCCCTCTGTTTTAATCCCTCCATTGTTATATAATCAGGAATCTAAAATCAGTTTGACATCTTCCAAAGCGCCATTGGATGCTTTTTCAGCCGTCCTATAACTTCTTCATCATCAAATAACAATTCCGGCAAATATTCCTTTTGTCTAAAACAAACCATAAACTGTTTTTCTCTATCCGTGAGCTGCATCAAATCTTCCAGATATGTTTTCACCAGTTCCCTCGTTTTTATCAAATCAAAATCATCACTTTTACGCTTTACGGGGAGTAAATCAGTGTGAATTTTATGGAATGTGATATCATCTATTCTGGTCACATCAACCTGCTCTGGCACTATATCATTCCCTACCGCCATATAGAACAGGGCACATTTCTTCAGCATTTCCCGTTCGCTATCATCAAACAATCAGAATCGAATCATATTGCTGATATCACACAAATCTCTTGCCGCCGCCCTATCAAGCAGTGCTTTGATTTTACTTCCAATTAACTCCATGCCTGAGACGGCAAGTACTGCAGTTTCATCAAAAATGCCACTCGTTACAATTTTTCGGTGTACAAGGGGAAGGATATGTATTCGCATAGAATAATTGATTTCTATTTTGATATTATCATGAACTCCGGCTGAATTGATGTAAGTGAAGATACTGCTATCTAATGAATGTCTGCTCTTTGACTTTTCACTGAGTTCATATCCCTGTGCCTGCATATGTTTCAATAAATCCTGGGAAATTATCTACTTCTTTGTTATTTTTTTAAAATATAATATATTGTCTTCATATATAAACGTATTTGATGAAATTTTAAAACCTCAAAACAAAAAAATAGGCCGACCAGACCATTTGGCCCAGTCGGATACCTTTTACACATCATCATTTCTACATTCTATCTCCAGTCCTTCCAAAAAGACTATCACCAGATTTCCGTCTTCGCACACCCTGATATGGTCTAGTGTCTTCAGCATAAAATTTGTTTCCATTTTTTTCATTAGTTCAGTTTCCTGCACAAACTCTATAAACAGCATTGCCCGGTATGCTGCCAGTAAGTCATCTCCCTTGGTCCGTTTCTCCCACTTCTCTATAAAATACTCCTTATTTTCCATAATGGCATTCCAAGCCATAACAAACGCTTTTTCCAGCGTATCTTCCTCCACATGGTGGTTGCTGCATCCCATGACACCTTTGACCTTATAACGTTCACTGCATTGCCATACCTTTCTGTCAATGCCGGTACTACTCCGCCAACCTTTCCTTGCAAACACTTTATTACAATTCCCACACACCACCTTAGAAGCAAATGGATTACTTTCTGTTCTATGCGAATAAGAATTCGTCCCATGCTCCTCCAGATACTTCTTCCTACGCTTTATCTCAAGCTGGACATATTCCCATATCTTTGGTTCAATAATCTCCTCATGATCTTCTTCCACATAAAACTTTTGGATCTCCCCATTATTCACTACTCGTTTCTTAGTAAGAAAATCTGCCGTATAGCTTTTCTGCAGAATAGCGTCCCCTTTGTACTTCTCATTCTCCAACATGCTCTGCATTGTAGTAGACTGCCACTTTGTACTGCCATACCAGTTCTTAATCCCTTCTCTTTCAAAAATCCGCTTAATATAATCCACAGTCTTTCCACTCAAGAACTCATCATACAACCGTTTCACTATTTTTCCTGTGCGGGATTGACTACTGATTGCCAAAATAAATTCGAAAATGAAAAATCTCAGTTCCTTACTTTGTTAGATGAGGCCATCTATCTTTAAGAGATTGTCCCGTCTTCTTTTGTCTCCCATTTTCATGCCTTGACAGGAAAGTCCGTGTACACCAGCTCTTTCCCATGATTAAATCCCTGCTTTTACAACATATCTTTTCCATTCCTAAAGTTTCCCTTCTTATCATTTTCCTTTTATTTTCTCAGGAATTAAGGGATTTCTGTGGATTTGATAAAGTCCCCAATGCTTCCATGGGTATTCTCTGTCCGATGAAAGGCATCTTCTCCAAATGTTCGATAAAGGGTGACCCATATCTCCACACTGGAATGGTGCAGACCATAGCCGTGCGCAACCTGACTCAGGGTACATTTTTTCTCCAGTACTTCTCTTACCGCCCGCAGTTTCTGATCTGGGGTTACTATTTCTTTTTTCATCACATGAATCCTCTGTTTTTGAATATTTTGTTTTTAGGAATGTCAGGCCCGTATATAGTTTCCGGAGTTCTTTTCATTGCTCCCCGGCCCGTCCGGTTCAAATAGACAACGGATGCTGTACCCGGAGAGCATCTTCCTCAGATAAAAATTGATCCGCTCACATGCCAGATCCAGAACCTCTGCTTTCTCACGGGACGCCTCGTCCAGGTTTGCGCCAATATCCAAGCCTTCCAGAACCACGATAACATCCACCATCGTGATCTCATCAATACTTTTTGCCAAGGAGAATCCGCCACACTTCTGTCCCCGCCCCTGGTGTGCATGTACCATTCCTGCATGGGACAGTTCCCTTAATATCCTCAAAACCACTCCCTGCGAGAGTGCTTCCTTTTCGGCGATCTCCTTTGAGGTAACCACATTAGCCTCTTCCCTATGGATCCGGTATAGTATCCGTACTGCATAAAACGTCGTCTGCTTTATCTTCATGGCTTTCCCCTTCCTGTCTTATCCAATGATGCCAGGTACGGCACCCGCACTTTCTATGTATTTTTAAATACGTTTTATGGATATCTCCATAGATAAACAGAGTCAATAACATGTGATTGTGGTCACATATTATCGGCTCTGCGTCTGTTCGTCTGGCTCTCTGATAACAGCGGTATTCAATTGCCTCACATTTACTAAGGTTTCGTTTCTGCACTTAGGACAGAATAACGGGAAGTTTGTAAGCGTTGTATCCTGCCGCAGCTTGATCCGGGTTTTGTTTTTACATACAGGACATAATAGCCAGTCAGCGTTCCCCATCACATTACCTCCGATTTTATTGAGCCACCGCGGTTATCCGCGGTGACTTTTATCTAAAACTCAAGCCTGCCGTTTCAAGTACCAGAACTGGGGAGATCTGTCGTTGAATCCATATATCAGGCAGGAGCCTTAGCCAGATTTGTCCCGCAGGCGAGGTATGCTCCGCCCGACGGTTAAACCGAGTGTTACGCCTCTTTCCTGCGGCGGCTCCTTTGAATGATCGGCAGGGCAGCAAGTATGCCGATGGAACCCAGCAGCATAAGAAGCGGAACCATGACGTTGGTTTCGTCGCCAGTCTTTGGCGCTCCGAAGTAACCGCTTATGCTAATTGCGCTGGAGCCACTGGTTGTGACAAACTCTTTATATTCTCCATTTACTTTATAGGACAGTATGCCCACATTGACCAGTGTCTGGCTGGGCGGGTTATCCCATACCTTGAAACTCATGGCTAAACTGTCACCTACGGCAAACCCAGCCGGGACTGTGCCAAACTCCAGCGAAAGCAAGGTAATATACTCACCGGAGGCCAGATCGGGTGCTTTAAAACTGAATGCCTGATCTGCCGGAATCTCCGAATGAAGCACGGTGCGTCCCTGCTGGTTGGTGTAGTATACCACATCATAGGTCACTCCGGCTCCGTTTGTAAACGCCGGCAGGTTCGCCGATACGAAATCCAGTCCCTTATCAGGTTTATCTATGATTGTGTATTTTTCCAGCGGGATACCCCAGCTGTTCCCAAAGCCCGTAAAGGTATAGTTAACGGTTTCACCAGCCTTCACGTTTTTCACATTTGGTACTTTTACAAACTGATAGTTGCCCTGATCCGTTTTTGGATCCTCCTTGTTACCGGACTGCTTCTGATATACCAGCGTAACCATTGCGTCTGCTTCTACCAAAGCAATCTTGCTATCGCCGGATTTCTGTGTACCATCCAGTTTCCAATACTGGTAGGTGTATCCCTTGATTGTGGGAGCGCTTGCGCTGAATGTCTCCCCATATCCTTTATTCACCATCCAGTCGTAGCCGGATATGGTCTTGCCATCGGTGTCCACCACCTTCACCGTAATCGTGTAGAGATTCTGCGTCCAGTGGGCATACAGGGTCACGTCGCCCGTGGTTGTGGTGCTAATGTCCGTCACTTTATTGCCACTCGTTGCCGCATCGTACCAGCCGGTGAACGTGTAGCCCGTGCGGCTTCCGGGATCGGCGAAGGAAGTTATGCCCGCGCCGTAGGTGTAGCTCATGGGGTTAGTGCTGTTCGTTGCGCCGTTTAAGTTTTCATAAGCGATATTATAGGTATTCGCACGCCATACCCCATACAAGGTCTTGTCGCCCGTGGCGGTTGTGCTGATGGACGTCACCTTAGTACCTCCTGCTGCTGTGTCGTACCAGCCGTCAAAGGTGTAGCCCTCACGGCTGCCCGGATCGCCAAAGGAGGCCACGCCGATGCCATAGATATAGCTTGTCGGCAGCGAGGAACTTCCGGGTAGTAAAGAACTTTCGGGCAATGAGGATAACCACGGATTGCCATCTACATTATAGCTGATACTGTAGCTGTCCGCCGTCCATCTCGCATACAGCGTCTTGTTCCCTGTGGCGGTGGTGCCAATGGATGTCACCTGATTGCCACCTGTCGCCGCATCATACCAGCCGTCGAACGTGTAGCCCGTGCGGCTACCAGGATTCGCAAAGGAGGTCACGCCTACTCCATAGCTGTAGGTGGCGGGATTACTGTTGCTCGCGCCGTTCAGGTTGTTATAGGTTATGTCGTAGCTGTTCGCTGTCCATCTCGCGTACAGCGTCTTGTTCCCTGTGGCGGTGATGCCGATGGATGTCACCTGATTGCCGCCTGTCGCCGCATCGTACCAACCATTAAAGGTATATCCGATACGAGTGCCCGGGTTCGCAAAGGAGGTCACGCCCGTGCCGTAGATATAGGCATCGGGGTTGGTATTGCTCGCGCCGTATAAGTTCTCATAGGTGATGTCGTAGCTATTCGGCGTCCACTTGGCCCAGTATTCCTTGGTCCCAGTGTCCGTTGCAGTTATCGCCGTTACCGCGGTGCCGGTGAAGCTGGCGTTGTCATACCAGCCCGCGAAGGTGTGTCCCGCTTTGGTCGGAGTCGTCGGCAGGGTCAGACCCACTCCGTAGGTGTAGCGGTTCCATGTGCCGCTCTGCTGTGTGCCTTCATCCAGATTGTAGGTCACAGTGTAGCTATCCGCTTTCCACACAGCGTACAGGGTGGTGTTCTGTGCGAGCGTGATGCTGCCGCCTGCCACATAATCAGCAGTGGTTGCGTTTTGGTTTGTACTCCAGCCCATGAAGGTGTAGTTTGTTCTGGTTGGCTCAGTGGAACTCAGGGTGGCGCTCCCACCGGCGTAATACACCGTGGCATCCGTAGGCGCTCCAGTGCCGTTGTTCCCGTTATAAGTGAGTGCCGCACCCCAGATGGCGTACAGTCTGGTGCTTGCGTTGAATGTATACTGCGTTCCCACGGTGTATACAGTACCGCTGGTGTCCGTGGCGTTGGCATTCCGATTCGTGTTCCACTCCTTGAAAGTGTAGCCGCCCTTGGACAGGCCGCTCGCGCCGCTGATGTATACCTTGTAATCATTGCTCCATGATGCCGCCTGGCCTGCGGGCGCGGTTCCCGTACCGCCGTTTTCGTCATACGTTACCGTGTATGAGGACAATGGCGTCCACTGCGCGTAGAGGGTCTGGCTGGTGTTGCCTGCCGTAAGGATAACCGTGTCGCCAGGGTCATAGCTCGTTCCGCCGCCACCCGCCTGGGTACTCCACTTGGTGAAGGTGTAGCCGCCGCAGGTCGGCTTAGCTGTAGGAATTGTGAGTATGACTTCACCGCTGGCGTTCTTATCCGCATTGTAATCCCCGGTTACGGTGACAGGGATTCCCGCAACGCTGGTGTCCGTGGTGTTCGCGTCGTAGGAGAGCATATATACCTGTGTACTGAATCCATGCTGGCCGGAGGTCATCGTGGTGGTGGAGCCGTCCGCCGTATAGGAGAAGCTGTATTTGTTATATACCGTCACATCGTCCTCGTCTACGTTGAAGTTCAGCGTGGCGGAGAGGGAGTCTCCCGCGGCCAGGGTGCCGTTGTAAACCAGCATCACGGCTGTGACGTCGGACATATCGCCGGGCGCAGAAACGCGCCAGCCCGCCCCGCTTAGACTGATGGTTGACACATCGGCCAGAGCCGGGGGCGTACTACCAGTATAGTAATACACCGTCCAGCCGCTGGTATCGGAAAGGCCGGTGAACTTTGCCGCACCGTCGGAGCCGAGATAGGTATCATAGGGGATGATGTCGTACAAGCGGATGCCGGACAATGCCACGTTGCCGCTGTTTTTGAGAGTCAGCCGGACGTTGGCATCCTCGCCCTGAGTAGTGGGAACTACAGACTCGGCAATCCAGCCGCCGGAGCTGGCGGTCTTAACTTCCGACACGCCGCTGAGGCTGACATATTTATTGATTGTGTAGCCTGTGTGGTTGTAGCCACGTCCGATTAAGTTGGTGGCACGCTGGTAGAGGAAGTTATACGGCAACACCGACAGCGCGGATGCGAAATCAGATGATACCCCAGATGGTATATAGTTGTAGTTGCTACCGACAATCCCAGAGACTACATCAACATCATATAATTCGTATCAGAAGCCACCCACACCCTCTCAAAGGTATAATTACCTTGAGCTGCACCGTCCGCAATCTTGAAGGACAAATCAACGGTTTTCTGAGCTAGAGCTCCGAGAGGGATATCATTATCCAGTTGGAGGATATAGTAATAAAAGTCCCCAGCTGAGTCATAATATTCGGTGAAGCTACCTTCAGACACATCCATCAGCTGTAGATATCTAGGCGCTTTAAACGCAATAATAGGATTCTCCCATGAATATCTGGCAGCGCGATTATAGTTGTAAAGATTTAGTTGGTAACTCAGTATATCACCGGGATTCTTATTTTGTCCACTAGCGTCTGTATTAATGTACTGAACGATGGGCAGCACTGGGCGTTCGGCATAGTATACCGCATAATCCTTGCTCACCGACTGAGGGATGCCATCCTCTTCATAATATTTCAAAGTGGCTGACATGATAATTTTCGTACTTTCGGAAGGAACGGATTCACCGCTGGGCCATTTCTGTCCATTCCAGGCCTTATGCTGATATCGAAGACCAAAGCCGTTTTTTGGCATTAAATTACCCACATCGCCATTGGTATTTACGGGCGTGACTGTCACACTCTCAATATATTCTCCCACCGTCAGCGTAAGTATGGAATTGGATAATATGTTGAGATATTGTATCGTGGCGGTTGAGTTTGGAGTCATGCTACCCGACACTATGCGGGAAGAACTGGTTTGGGCATTCGCAATGTTTAGCTCATAATTGTAGCTATTCCAAGGGACATCTGTAGTTTCTCTAGTAGCGACTATTTGCATCATATTGAAATTGATTACCGTATCACTGGTAGGCTGGATTAGCCCTAATGAAACGCCTTCTACATCTACAGTCCCCCTATTCCTGCTAGTACGAATATCTAAATAAGATGTAGATGTAAAAGCGTAACAAGTCATTCCGGCAATATCACCATCAGATATTCCAGATATTGTTATATAAGAAGCATCATTGTTAGTATGTGAATTGCTCGTATAAAAATCCCATGCCAGATCCACACCCATCACGTAATTAATGGTATGAGTTTTAGTAGTGGTGTTCTGGATGCCGCTAGCATCCACATCTCCGATCAATTGATAGGCAAACTCCAACAAAACTGGCAGCGCCGTTCCCTCTGCCACGTAGGGAAACTTGCAGTTCCAACCATCATTCGCATAAGTACTACCTATATTTCCACCAGCATTGAAAACAGGCCACTGTGAGGCATCAGTGGGTAGTATACGCTCATAACAGATTCGGTCATCCTCTGGGTTTAATGAGACTAATGACCATTCGCTGGGGACGGAGGAGACAGTAGTTCCTACAGGGAAATATATCCTTGCGGTAGGAATAGATCCCTCAACGAAATCAATTTTATAGGGATTTGAGTTGTTGATGACAGATGTAAATGATATTATTGAGTCTGGCGTGATAGTAATGGTTCCATCGCCGTTTTCAGTACTGGGAGATATCAATCTTCCGGAGACATTACGATGATCGATGGCGTCGGTTTTCACGGTGCCGCCTACGGCCGTACCGTCATCCGCGCCATCCATTTGCAGTGTCGCAGTCACATCTTCCCACATGATTGCGCCTTCCATCACCTGGCTTTTATATGCTGAGCCCATCTCATAATACGCCATAAAGGTGACCTGAGTGTTAGCAGGCACAGTGTCCTTCAGCGTAATTTCCAGTGCATCGTTTACGCCGTCGCCATCCGTATCCACCTCCGCCACGCTATCAATCAGCAGATTGCTTGCAATGCTGTCACAGCTGTCATAGTGGAAATATGTATTACCGTTCGGCGCTTCGGGGACCAGCGGCAAGAGGATTTTTCCCCCGGATATCGACGTCTCCAGCTTGGTCGTTATTTTCAAGGTCACCGGCAGCTTCTGCACCGGCGTCCCGCTGGGGATATCATAGGTCTGGAAGCTGGTATTGGTAGACAGCGATACAGTAAAATAATCGCTGATATCTTCCAGCGCAAAGGGCGAGGGTGTCATCAGGTCTTGTCCCGTGACGGGTGCGGTCGTCCCAGCTTCCGTCTCCGCCTGTTCGGCTGCCACTTTCGGTGTCGCTTCCGGTGTAACCTCCACCTCGGGCGTGATCGTCTCCCCCGCAGCGGGCTGTTCGCTTTCCGTACCCGCGGCCAGAACGCCTGTGGGCATGATGCTGAATACCATACAAAGCACCAGTAACAAGCAGACGAGCTTCTTTGTTTTATGTATTATTCCTGTTTGCATATCGTATGCCTCCTATATTGTTCTGTCATTCATCTATATTGACCGTATTTTTAACGGATTGAAAAAATCACACCGTGCTGTCTATTTTTACTTTGCAATAGCGCGGTAACCCGAAAGTGCCGGGCAGCTTATCACACACCTCGCGGTGATCGTATCCTTTTATTCTTTTTTCATACCGAGTATTCTATAAAGGTCGTGGCCTTTCTGCATATGTACCAACCATTCGGCGCTGTCTGTTTTAAATGGCGTCAAACAGCAGGATTACATCAGTCATATATGGTATCCCGTCTGCCTGGTTGCCGAATTGGTGCAGGACATCCAGCTTTCCGCGAGCAGTGTCCTTCCTCTCAAACAGAGCCAATTGTTTATCCTGTTTTTGCAGAATGTATATCCTATATTCCATACCATCCGGGGAATATGCCTCATCCTCTATATTTGCCCCGATGTCGTCCAGAAATGCCTGCCATGATGCTTCGTCAATCTCACCGGTCTCGAATGAGAGTAGCATTGTTTCATACTCTGCACCGATCATATCAACCATGGTTATAATCACCGTTTCGGAAGATGGAGGTTCCGACGAGACAGGTTCTTCCTCTGACACAGTAGGGTTCTCCACCGCCTTTGTCTTGGACGGTAGGCTTTCAGTAGCTGGCACTTCCTCACGATTACCCGCAGCCAGAATTCCTGCCGCAATCAGTCCGGACACCGCCACGATCCCGACTAAGATTTTAAAAGTTACGCTTTTCGGGGAAACTGCAGTGTTTGACGCATCAGGGGTAACATTTCCGAAAGATATGGTCTTATACAGCCCCGCCGACAGATTTTCGCACATCTGTTTAGTAATCAAGCTGTCTGCGTCCGCCTGTAAGGCTTTTGTTAAAATTGATATACCGCCTATTGGTATGGTGCTGAATAGGATTTCTGTATTTGCCTCTTTCTCCAGCTTCTTTTTAATAGACGCCTTGCCCCTGAACAACAGATTTGTAACCTGCTGTTCAGACTTCTCCATGATTTCACCAATCTCTTTATATGATTTTTGGTCATAATAGAACAATAAAAGCGCCTCACGGTATTCCGGCGTCAGCTCATCAATGACACGCATCAGGATTTCCCGTTTCTCCTTGTCTTCCGCATATTCATGGGGCAAGAATTCACGCCTCTCCTCATTACCGGCGAGCTCTTCATACTCCTCCAGATTGACAAGCATTGTTTTGGTTCTGTCTCTCTTTAATTTTTCCACAGCATGTGCACAGGTTCTATTCACAACGGCATACAGCCAAGGCTCAAACTTCTCGGGATCCTTCAATGTCGGGAGACTTTTAAAGATATTCAAAAGTGCTTCCTGGGCAACATCCTCAGCATCCTGGGTATTCGTAAGCCGGATACACCGGTAAAGGATTGTTTTACGCCAAGGCTCAATTAGCTGTTCAAAAGCCGCTGTGTCCCTGTTTTTCGCTCCTTCTATTAATTTTTTTACATGACAATCTATCAACAAATCACCCCCAGTCATTATATAAGTGTGAGAAAGAATCAAAAACCTTTCACCCATTTCTAGTTTTTTTATTTTATTTTTTATCAAATCCTAATCTCTATATTTTATGTTTTTCTTCAACGCCGCGCAACATAGCATATATGGTAGACATAACATTTTGTTCCATCCGTTATTATGATCATCTCCCGATATCGGTGCTCGTTTTATCGTTATTTCGCAGCCATTACCGACATTATATAGTCATGTTGACTATATGTCAAACTATATATAAGTAATATGAAGTCATATCATTAATTATATCGTGTATAATACTATAATGGAGGTAAAAGCATTGGAAGATAACCTATTTATGGAACCTTTTGTGCAGCGTTTAATTGCTTTGCGGGAGCAGAAAGGTGTATCGGCGCGTGAAATGAGCTTAGCCTTGGGGCAGGCTCACAGCTTCATTCACGGAATAGAAATGAAACGTAACTTTCCAAAAATGCTCAACTTCTTCTATATCTGCGAGTATCTGGGAGTAACTCCGAAAGAATTTTTTAACTACGAACAACAAACACCGGGACTGGACAATGAATTGTACGCAGAAATTCAAAAGCTGGACATGAAATCAAAAGAGTATTTTCTCAATCTGGTACGCGAAGTCAATAATAGACCCAAGTGATAACCGAACCTCATGTGTGTCTTTGATGGCATCTGCAGGAATAACGGGCAACGGATTTTGGATATGGCATTACCCCCTCCCCCGAATACGCAAACAAGTCAGCAACGCCAAACCTCTAAAAACACAACTATTTAATTCTTTAAAACCGTCAGACCCTTTGATTTACTGGGCTTTCCGCGTGAGAAGCACGGCGGTTTCAACATGCGGTGAGTTGATGGGATTGATGTCTTATTTGTGGGTCGAGTTGACAAATTGGAAATGAAATCTCGTCGAGTTGATAGAACAGATACAACAAAGTACTTATTTTGCGGTAAAAACCTTTGCCTTTATCACTTGCTCCAATCTCAATTGCCAAAATGCAGCCTGTATGGACTTCTTATTATTGCTGCCATATAACCAATCATCATCTTCTCGATTCAGCTCGAAAATCTTATCCCAACTCCGCACAATTTTCTCGCGCAGAATTATCATTTCTTTAGACTGGATACTGCTATCCTTTAAATCATGCCATAAATATCCGCGAGCTTTGTATTCTTCTTCAAAACAAATATCATCCTGCTCGTCGCTTGGCAGATACCAGTAGTTCAGAACATAATGGAAGAGGTCAAAATCAGATAGAAGAACATCCTTATCATCCACTTCTATCGTCAATTGTACCATTTTTTCACCACGCTTGGCATACCCACTTTCACGCATATCACGCCGCTTGCGTTTTCCTTCCCATTGATACCATGCCCAAATAGGATAGTCAATTCCAACTGGAGGATGAAGCCTTTTATCTTTCATCTTTTTTACCATCCAGTCATACGCAATCAAAAAATTATCTTCACAGAAAAGATGGCTTTCATTTGCTGTTAAAACACCAGTTTTCAGAAATTCACCATAGGCTGAATGATTCTGAATTGTCCATAATAAAATAAGCTTCAAGCCTCCTCTCAGCAAAATTATACTGCAATCGCGGACCAATTCCCATCGCAGAATAGTCATATAATGATTATTTGCACCACGTGTCCAACTATATAACTTCATACCCACACGGAATCCAATATTCCACTTTTCCGAATCACATTCAATAAAATGCTTTTGCATACCACGACCATTTATCACTTTGTCTGCAATCGTATCCTTGGGAATATATTTCAACGGATGATACATTGACTTTGCAGATTTTGATGCTTTCTGTGTGTCAATTATAGTTCCCGTAGAAGTAAACACAATATACGGTTCTCTAATAAAGTCCAGAAGGCGGTTACTGGCGGCATGTTTTGAAACCATATACTTGTTTGCCAAGCTGGATATTAATGTAAAATCAAGACTTGCACCAGACATATCCAAACGAAAATACTCACTTGGCATAAGTAGTTCAGCAGCAAAACGATTAGCCTCTACTTCCTGTGGCTGCATCCCATTACCGATGTCATCAACACTATATTTTATCGCTGAAATCTTCTCCTGTATTCATTAGCGATCAAAATGCAAATCAATCAAGTCAGTACAGGATTGAGTGTAATGATATTCTTTTCACTATGACTGGAACACGGGGAAAGCGCGATTATTTTTATACATATCTTGTAATTTAAATACATATGGGTCTTTAATCATATCAGAAGGCTTTGCCAGTTCAATTCCTTTGGTTGCAAGGTTCAAAACTTCCTGCTTATTAATCTCGCCCTTTGAAAGTAGCAAGCGCTCATAAAGAGAAGTATTAATCTGTCTCTTCATCTCTCTGACTGACCAGTTTGAATTAATTGCTTCTTTTTCATAAAATCCTCGTTTATCAGTATCTGAAATATTCCGGCGTTTCTGCCTCTTCTACCTTTTTTATCTCTGATTCAATGGATTCAATCGATGGAAGACTGCCTTTTACCGCATCCGACAAAGCCTTTCCTAATTGATATTCCGTAATGCCCATCGGCTGTGTAATATCTTCCAAGGCATATTCTGCAACTTCATCTTTATACTTACAAATCAAAATTCCGATTGTGGGCTTATCACTCTCTTCCTTGACCTGTTTATTAATGGCTGTCATATAGAATTTCAATTGTCCGGTATAGGAGGGTTCAAATTTCGTTGTCTTTAATTCAACAACCACGTAACATTTCAATTTGATATGGTAAAATAAAAGATCCAGTGCAAAATCACTATCGCCAACATGTAGCTCGTATTGTTTCCCTACATAAGCAAACCCCGTTCCCAGTTCCAGCAGGAACTGCGTAATCTGATTAATTAATGCATTCTCTAGTTCTCTTTCATTATAATCCTCTGTCATACTTAAAAAATCAAAATTATAGGGATCTTTTAACGACTGTGCCGCCAAATCGGAGGTTTCTTCCGGCAACGTTCTTTTGAAATTTGTGATTGCCTTGCCTTTTCTGGCAAACAAGCCACTCTCCATCTGATGCACCAATACTGCCCGGCTCCATCCATACTCCAACGTTTCCTTTGCATAAAATACAGCTTCCTCTACCGTGGAACTCTTTGCCATGATTCTTAGGTTATGTCCCTATGGAATATTAAATATAATGAACTCCTGCAATTGCGAAACAACTTGTTTCGCAATTATCTCCTGCTCCACATACTCTGCATAATACAGATACCATTTCCGCATCTGTTCCAAGTTTCTCTTAGAAAAGCCTTGTGCAGCCGGAAACGTTTTATTCAAATCCCAGCTCAATTGGGAAATCAGCTTATCTCCCCACTTTGCCAGTTTTTGTTTTTCAACGATTCCTTTTCCCCAGTCCCAATATACCAAAAGTGATTCCTGATTCACCTGTATCGAAGCCTTAATCTGACTTCTTCTGATTTTCTTTTTAATATTAGATATCCATTCCTGATAGTCATGCATCGCAGCCAACTCCATTTTTTCATCTGTCATATTAAGATATCCTTTCTCTGCATATATTATGTGCTTTTACGATTTCTATGGTCACAAGAAATCTTCCTTGAGTCTTCACATACTCATAATAACCCGTTGAGCAGTCAAACACACCGCTTGTAGCTTAAACTAGATCACTCGCTTTCACGTATGACCTAATTTTACTATAAATTTATAAATTATTCTACCTTTGATCCCATCCTTCCTTCTAATTCTTTCTTTTTCTTCTCCTCCGCAATCTTCTCATGAATATTTGTGTTATAAAGATGATACAAATCTGACCCTTTGCTAATTGTATTATCAAAAGGAATTACGACATTTCCACACTTGAGCAGTCCCATACCGGCGGAAGTATTGGTCACGAAACGAAGCTGTGCCTCTGAAACGCCAATCACCTCCGCAAGCTTTGAACTGTCCGTATTCGCCTGCTTCAATAATGCCACGAACTCCGAATTGGCAAGCATCGTGGTTGCTACATAATTCTGCAGCAGGTCGACCACATTCTGCGTGATGCCGGTGCAAAGACCGCCCTGTTTCCTGACCTTCTTCCACAGTCCCTGCAGATACTTTGCAGAATACTCACGATTCAGAAGCACATGGAACTCATCCAGATACAGCCATGTCGCCTTGCCTTTCTTCGCATTTTGGATGATACGGTTCTGGATATTCTCCATCATAACCAGCATGGTTATGGGAGACAGTTCCGCACCAAGGTCCCGGATGCCATACACGATAAAACGGTTTTCGATATCCACGTTTGTCTGATGGCTAAAGATATTCAGCGAACCGCTGACAAACAGTTCCAGAGATAATGCGATATCCTTCGCTTCCGCTTCCGGCTGCGCCGACAATACCTCGTAGAAGTCCGTCATAATCGGAAGATACTTCTCCCTGGACTTTGCAATATCCAGATAGAGCTTTCTCACACAGCGGTCAATAATTGACTTCTGACGGGAATTCAGGGAATCTCCCATACACTGCTCACAAAGGCCTAACATGAATTCGCCTTTATCCCGAATCCAGCCTTACGTATCATTCAAATCCAGATTCCATACATCCATATCCAGCGGATTCACATAGTTATCCGTATACGTGGATATATTGACCACGGCTCCGCGAAACGTATGGGCAATATCGAAATTTAATACGGACGAAATCCCTGCCATCATGATTCCCGCTACAATGCCCTTTAACGCCGAGTTCATTGTGGAAGAATCCTGCTGCTGATACGCCTGTGCAAACTCCATTACGTTCTTTGCAAGGATAATGACACCAACCGCACCGATAATCGCAATCACCAGTGTCTTTAAGTTATCAAGCGGCTCACTGAGATCTTTGCAGGTAACGGCCTGATTGGCTATGTAGCCAAGGAGCGTGTGGATGGAAAGCTCATCCTTCCGGAGGCTGTTCAGATTCTGAGGCTCGCCGAAGGAAAATAAGAAACTCTGTAACACAGGCAGTGCCCTTTAACTGGGGCACTGCTAATTTTTAATGACCGAGGTGGTGATAGATATGCTTGTAGCACTTGCTGACATGAAACAATACCTGCGCGTAGATTACGAGGATGACGATGCTCTTCTGGTAACGCTACTGGCCAGTGCTGAAAAACTCTGCATGGATATTTTGCGCACGGAGGATACCGCCGCCTTAGAAGCCGTGGATAATGCCAAGACCGCTATCATGTATACGGTCGCTTATCTTTACGAGCATCGTGAAGAAGCTGACCATCACGCTTTGACACTGACCCTGCGTTCGCTCCTCTTCGGCAGTAGACAGGAGGGCTTCTGATGAACATTGAACTTTTGAATGTACGCATCAAGCTCCTGCAAAATGCTGTGACTGTGGATAAAATCGGAAATCACAAAAACGGCTGGCAGGAATACTACTCCTGCTATGCAACAGTCAGTGCCGAAGGCGGCAAGGAAGAAGCAGCTGCGGCCCAGACTGTGGAGGCCGACACCATCGACTTTACACTCCGCTATTGCAGGAAAGTTGCTGCTCTCACTTCTACCGATTTCCGTGTGGAATTTGCCGGTGAGCTTTATGACATCACCGCTGTTGACCACATGAACTTCAAGCGCAAGTGCATCAAGCTCCACTGCCAGAAAGTGAGGCGATGACGATGGCAAATAGTATCCGCATCGACCAGCTGGCTGATGAGGTCATGAAGGGCCTAACTGAATATGCCGACCTTGCTACCGACGATATGAAAAAGGCTGTAAAGAAAGCCGGTACCACTGTTCGTAAAGAAATCGAAGCAAATGCTCCGAAGAACAAAGGTGCCTACTCAAAGAGCTGGTCTGTAAAAAACACGAAGGAAACCTCTAACGCTTTGGAGGTGACCGTCTATTCCAAAAAACGCTACCAGTTGGCACATCTGCTAGAATATGGCCATGCCAAGCGTGGCGGTGGTCGTGTGGCCGGAAAGAGTCATATCGCTCCTGCAGAGGAAGTCGGTGTAAAGCAGCTGGAAGCTGAAATTGAAAGGAGTCTGCGAAATGGATGAAGTTTTAGCAATGCTCCGGGAGCTGAAGCTGCCTTTTGCTTATGACCATTTTGCAGAGGGAGAATCGCCGGAGCCACCCTTTATCTGTTATCTCGTGCCTGGCAGTAATAACTTTGCTGCCGACGGCAAGGTGTATTTCAAGATAAATGAGTATCATATTGAGCTGTATACTGACGAGAAATCCCCAGAGTTAGAGAACAGCTTAGAGGTCGTGCTGGATAATCACGGCATTTTTTATAACAAATCTGAAACCTGGATTGAGAGCGAAAAGCTCTATGAAGTCCTATACACATTTGAAATGTGAGGCCAACGCCTCCTGAAAGGAGTCATTACAAATGGCTGATAAAAATAACAAGGTTAAGTACAACCTTAAGAATGCGCACTATGCGCTGCTTACCATTGCAGAGGACGGCACCTTCTCATTTGCCACTCCTGTTGCAATGCCCGGCTCCGTATCCATCTCTCTGGATGCCAACGGTGAGCCGGAAAACTTCTATGCGGATGGCATCGCTTATTACATCATCAATAACAACATGGGTTATGAGGGTGACATTGAGCTTGCGATGATTCCTGAGACCTTCCGTACCGACGTGCTGAAGGAGGAACTGGATAACAAGGGTGTCCTGATTGAGAACTCCGAAGTGGAGCTTGCCTCCTTCACACTTCTCTTTGAGTTTGATGGCGACCAGAAACGCATCCGTCATATCATGTATAACTGCTCTGCGTCCCGTCCTGGCATTGAAGGTAAGACCAGCGAGGACAGTAAGGAAGTACAGACTGAAACTTTGACCATCAAAGCTACGCCGCTTTCCAATGGCATGGTTAAGGCAAAGACCGGTGATACGACTGACGCTACTGTTTATGGCAACTGGTACAAGACCGTGTATATCTCGGCATCTGCCACTGACGCCACCACTACGGAAGGAGAAGGTTAATCATGAGTATGAAACAAAACATCGAAATTGATGGTAAGCAGGTGCCTTTCCGGGCCTCTGCTGCCATCCCTCGTATCTACCGCATGAAATTCCATCGTGACATCTACAAAGACCTGCGTGTTCTGGAAAAGAGCCTCGGTGAAGGCAATCCGGAGGAATCCTCTCTGGATATGTTCTCCCTTGAGATGTTTGAAAACATCGCCTACATCATGGCCAAACACGCAGATACCGCAGTCCGGATTCTCCAGAGGAATGGCTGGATGGTTTTAATACCTTCTCCATTTATCAGGTACTCCCGAAGCTCATCGAGCTGTGGGGTCTCAACACCCAAACAGAGGTCGAGTCTAAAAAAGCTCGCCCAACTGACCGGGAAATGACAACGCCGCTGTTCCTGCTACGCTGCGTCCAGCTTGGCCTTTCCATTTTTGATTTAGATTTGCTTACGATTGGAATGGTCAATGATATGTTTGCAGAAAGCAGAAATGATGACTACAAGTACGATACTCTTGCAACACAGGAGGATTTTGATAAGTTTTAGTGAGCAAAATATAAAATTTTCAATATGTATTGCTATTGTGCTGACAAATGTGTATAATATAATTGTAAGAAAATTTATGCGTTTTTTAAAAGGAGCGATTATTATGGCTGCTAAATCAGCAAATCTATATGCCAGAATTGAACCAGAGGTAAAGGAACAGGCTGAAGGTATTCTCTCAGCACTTGGCATTCCTGCATCTAATGCTATCAATATGTTCTATAAACAGATTATCCTTCAGAGAGGACTTCCTTTTGATGTGAAGATTCCATCTGCAAGACCGGTAGATATGAGTAATTTATCAGAGGAACAGATGAATCTAGAACTGGAGAAAGGATATGCGGACATGAAGGCTGGCAGAACAAAGCCTGCCGGTAAAGCATTTGCAGATATCCGCAAGGATTACAATTTATGATTTTTAAAATAGAAATTTCAGACCAGGCAGATAATGACCTTCGAAATATCTATGAATATATTGCATTCGAATTGCAATCCCCAGAAAATGCGAGTGGCCAGCTTGGCAGACTTGAAAAAGGCATTATGGGACTTGACCAGATGCCAGAACGATTTCGTGAATATGAAAAGGAGCCTTGGCATAGCCGAGGTTTACATATCATGCCAGTAGATAATTACTGTGTGCTGTATATTCCAGATATGGAGAAAGCATTGGTTACGATCATCCGTGTTATGTATGGTGGACGTGATATTGAAACACAGTTAAAGCTATATACAAAGCTGTAAATTTGAATTTGAGGTGATAAAATATGGAGTGTTTATTTGCTTATTCATACCTTTGGGCATGGGGATTTTGCTCTATGCAAGAATATAATGTGCATTTAGATATGAAATTTTCTGAATCACCTAATGATGACGTATTATTGGGATTAGAAGAATGCTCTGACAATTACAAAGATACTTTTGCACGATTAAATAGATATTTTGAATATGAGACAAATTCTTTTGATTATTATATCTTTGGTAAAACTCTTTTTGAAGGATTAAAAATAGCATATAAGTCTGAAGATTATAATATCTTTGAGTTTGCAAGTAAATGTTATAAGTTATGGAAACTGTTGCCTAAAGATTTAAGTAATGAAGAGCCGTTCTTCATTTTATGTTATGCAGACGATCCATTGTCATGGGGGGATGAGAAGCAAACCAGAACATTATATGAGCAAGCATTTGAGTTTTACAAGAGGTAGCTCAACTTTTAATTTGTCTTTGAATCAAACAATAGAATAAAAGTAATATGAGCATCTATCAGAAATGATAGGTACATTAATTTCGCCATCTTGTTTTACAAATGCAAACAAAGTGTGACTACCAAGATTAACCTGATGGTCAAGCATCTTATATAGTTCTTTTTCTTGTATTATACTAACCGGATTTGTACCTTTTCCTGTTGTAATAAATTCAATTATCTCGCTGAATTCTTCATGATATCCAACCACATTATTTTTGGCGCAATACCATTCAAATGCTATTTTAGACAACATCCTGTACATAGAAACATCGAAAAATATTTCATTATTAATACGAACTCTTTTTTCAATTTCAATTTATATCAAGCTATTGAACTTTACTTTCGTCACCAGCAATTTTTACGGCTTTTTCATATGAACTTATCATTTGAGATTTATTAGCAGATTTTAAGACTCTACCATTAAAAATCTCATTGTCACCATGAAGTGACAAATCATAGTCTGCACCTTCTATTGTTATCACTGCATCATACGATGCGTATTTTATCCCCTTACTTGATTTGATATCGAGCTCATTTTTAATAAAACCCAACGCATCTATTACTTTGCTCTCAAACATATCGCTAAATTTATTGTTATGATCTATCATTTGCGTTCTTCTCTGGCTTTGTTGTAAGCCATAACTGTTCCCTCCAATCTGAATTTTTATGAATGAAAATTCAGATTGAGGGGGGGCTACGGCAACCAACACCAAATGCAACCTTATCCTGTATTTCGCTAAAAAACGACGCAAAAAAGTCCGCAAAGATAGAATAATCTAAGCGGACTGTGGAGTATTTAATTCTATATATTAGAGGTGTAAGTTCTACTTCAAGGGTATAAAACCACCACGAATAGGCAAGGATTTTTTTAACAAGTTTTCCTCGCTAATTTGATATGCTATGTAAATAATTGCTGCATCTTATAAGCAGCGGTGTAGTCGTTCTTGACCAACACATAAAAATTCCTCCAAACTCAAACGGGTTTGGAGGGATTTTAATTAACATGGGCGTAACGATATGACCCACCAAAACACCGTTTTTTTTATTTGGTGGGCTTGCTCATTTTATTGAGCGAAAAGGAGAGAGCCGATGATCTGTGATACTTCACAAATTCATCGGCTCTGCGTCTTAGCGTCTGGCTCTCTGATGACTGTTATAATTAGCTTTTTGGCTTGTATTAGGCTTTCCTGCTTGCATTTCGGACAGTATAGTGGAAAGTTTATGAGTTCTGTATCTTCCCGTATTCTGTCACGGGTCTTATTGCCGCAAGTAGGACAGCGTATCCATTCTGTCTTGTTCACATTAAAACCTCACTTACATTCTTTTCCTTCTGCATCCTCATACTCGGAATAGAGTTCAATTTTCCCAATAAAATCTTCATAATCGACCATAATATAATTGCCACCGCTTGTAAGGCTTAGGCTGGCTTCAAAGGAGCCATCTTCGTTCGGAGTTAATTCTATTACATCCAAGTTGGTTTGGATGCGGACAGTTGCCTCTCCCGATTCAGCCTTGAGTGTGCCGTAAACTTTAAGTTTGCGATTCTCAATCGAAGCACCTCCGAAAACAACATCCTTTTCGGTTTCTCCATCGCAATCAGCGATGTATGAGCCGACATAATCATCTTCGCTGACGAGGCGTTTGCCGATAAGGTTAAAATCATCTGTAATCTGAGTCTGACCAATCTTACCAGTCCACTCATTCACCTGTTTAATTATACCTTTAGGTTTTTCATTGTTGAATTTCCATTCAGTATAACAGTGTAGTATGCCGAAAAGCAGTACGAATACAAGCAGTGAAAACAGTTTCTTCATTTTGAGATAACCTCCTTATCTGCTGCCAATTAAGACTTTTTTTGCCGTCGCTCAGCAGGTTTCATGAATTATTTTGTTTTCTCCGCTGTTTTGCTTAAACTAATGAGTATTGCAACGGCAAGCCCTCCGCTAAACAGTAGGCTAATGCAACTCAGTATTACTTGACTTGCCGATGCGTCATAGTAACCAGAAATAGTAAATACAGCCGTAATGGGATAAAAGGCTTTTAGGAAATTTGACATACTCGCAAATAGCCCGGCAAAAGAATAAATTACAGTGAATACCAACGCAAGCCAATATCCCTTTTTCATATGCGATACCAAAGCAATAACGGGCGAGATAGCAATAAATACACCTAAACCGTCCAGAAAATATGCTTTCAAAAAACCTAAAACCATTCCTGCTGATAAATCGGAAAAATGCAAAACAGCTTCAGCCAAAAATGCTATGGCAAATAGCAGCAAGTAAAGGAGTACACTGAACACGAAAGTAATAATCATTTTTGCAGCGGTTAATTTTGTTTCATTTATGGGAATAAGCCGCAGAGATTTTATAGTGTCCTCCTGTTCTTCACGGCAAATCATATAACTGCCCAAAAGGGCGATAACCGCAGGAAGAACAAAAAATGTTGCCCAAGGTTGAGCCACAGTCATATACCAGCCTGCATTGTCTATTTCACGGGAGCCATTAGACACATCCTGCCCACCTAAAAAAACAATGACAGCTACCATAATTGTTGCAAAAACCGCAATCCAAACAATATTTGAACGGCGAATCTTTTGGCGTTCCGCCCAAAGTAATTTTCGCATTATTCGCACCTCACCTTCTTCTTCCCAATGCGACATTTGCAAGGAATAATGCAACAATATCCCAAATGCAAATGCAAAGAAATGCGAAAGGAATGTTAATTGCTTGTGTAAATGCAAGACCCGGAATATCTCTATTTCGCATAACTATAACTGCCATACTGGATAATGTTCGGTAGCCTGATTGCTCCCAAAAGCTCGGCTCTCTGGGCGATATACCGCCTCACCGCAGGGTTTTCCTTATCCATTGTCCCCTTAGGAGTGATAAAGGCGCCAACGCCGCCGGCACGGACTTTATCAAGGGCTTTGGCAAAAAAATAGTCGTGTATGAGAAACTTCTGCTTATCATACCGACTGTCGCTGACCTTGAAGTCACCAAATGGCACATTGCCCATGACCACGTCAAAATGGTCGTCTGGCAGCTTCGTGTCCTCAAATCCCTGTATTGCGATGTTCGCCTTTTGATATAATTGCTTCGCTATCCTGCCCGTAAGAGAGTCAATTTCCACACCATGCAGCTTTGATTTGCCCATGCTTTCAGGAAGCAGACCAAAGAAATTGCCTGTGCCGCATGACGGCTCTAAGATA
>Ga0153996_1000300_pt1 | contig 23001 bp, 18 predicted proteins | sample TSNC080MetaG_FD_104728 | JGI IMG/M metagenome (GOLD analysis project Ga0153996, IMG submission 104728) | Attine ant fungus gardens microbial communities from North Carolina, USA - TSNC080 MetaG | ecosystem: Host-associated > Fungi > Mycelium > Unclassified | place: USA: North Carolina, Lumber...
ATTGTTGTTGTAGCGTAAATGCTACACCATGCTCTGTCCTAACTGATATTAATGTGGATAAAATAAAATATTATCTGCTGAACTGCTGGGATCAGGTTCTTAAGCATTATGAAGAGCAACTACTAGCTGGGAAACAATATTTTACTAAGATATTAAGGGGATGCCGTAAAGCGGTAGCTGTTGACATAGGATGGGCTGGCAGCGGAGCAATTACTTTAGATTACATTGTAAATGATATATGGCATATGGATTGTGACATTACTGGTATTGTTGCCGGAACTAATTCTTGCCATAATGCTGAGTCTGATACAAGTGAAACGTTTTTACAAAGTGGTAAATTGGTTAGTTATTTATATTCCCAAAGGGTAAATCGAGATTTATGGAAGTTTCATGATCCTGCAAAAGGGCATAACTTGTATTGGGAAATCATTTTAGATGCCCCCATGGGTAGTTTTAAAGGCTTTTATTTGAATGAGGATGGTAAATATATCTGTAAGTTTAAAGAAACCAATGTTGATATTAAGAAAATAGAAGAAATGCAACAAGGTATACTATGTTTTGTAGGGCGATTTAATGTTATTATTGATCGAACAGGACGAATGGCACATATAAGCGGAAGAGATGCTTACGCGCCGATGATAAATGTTAAAAGTAAGATCAATAAGAGGTTTGTTCATGAAATCGAGAAATTAGCTGATGAGGTCAATGTTGGATAGTCAAATAGACTGCAAAAATTCAGGAAGGCAGCGGGAGGAAGAAAAACTTTTCGTTTAATTTTACTATGGATGTTTTTTTATTGGTTTAGATTCTACCAAGTATAATCCGTGTCTTCAGTCAAGTATTAAGTAAATGAGGGTGAAATATTAATTATGAGCATAAAATCAAAGATAAATGACATGCGTTATCGAAAAATAGTAGAAAAGACAGACATGGCGGAGTTACCCTTGATTTTATATAGACTTCATAAACTTTATCGTGGAAAATATCAATTAGTCGACATAGGTGGAGATTGTATGTTCCGATACGGAGAAATAAATATAGCAAACGTATCCTACTTAGCTACATATATCCATTTCTTATCTATAGTTAATGGTGTTCTGAAAATTGAAGGAAATGTCTCATGGCCAACAGTATTGCTTAAACATTTCAAGCTTTACATTTCTATAAATAAAAACCTGTATCGATGTGATTTATATGATGCAGATCTTGATTTGAAGTTAGAAACTGGTGAAACATATGAAACAAGAAAGGTTTTTGAATACCAGTTAAAATTAGAAGATGACAAGGACTATGATATTCATTTTGTATATGATTGTAATGGGATTAAATCCGTCAGTGAAAAAATAAATGCTATGAGATTTTCTCCCATTGCCGATGTTTTAGAATCTCAATACAGCAGATTTGAGACAAGGATTTTATTTATAGAGAAAAATAGCATTATTTGTAAGAGGATAATCGATGGGAATGATGTAAATCAGAGAGAGGCGGCTTTTAGGCGTGCTTTACACCAAAAGTATCCTGAGATTAGCAAATGGGCAATATCATTAAGAGATGATTATATATCTGCCATAAAAAAGAAAAGAAAACAAATTTGGCTTTTTATGGATAGACCGGAAAGAGCGGATGATAATGCAGAAGTATTTTTTAAGTATATGCAAAGACATCAAGAGATAGATTCTTATTTCATTTTGTCTGAGGAGTCTCCAGACTTTGATCGACTGAGCGGGATAGGTAAGGTAATTGAACTATATTCTAGTGAACATTATCTCATGGCATTATGTGCAGACAAGATTATATCTTCACAGTGCAACGGAGTGGTTGAAAATCCATTTTGGGAAAAGGCTGAGATTTTCAGGGATTTATATCACAAACCAAAAATAATTTTTTTACAGCATGGTGTAATCAAGGATGATATGAGTCAAACACTCAATCGCTTTAATACTAACTTCAGTGGATTTATAACAAGTACAGAAGCTGAATATACATCAATACTAAGTTATCCTTATTTCTATAGTAAAAAAGAAGTATGGAAAACAGGGTTACCTCTGTTTGATGAGTTAATTAATAATTCGCAGAAAATCATTTTAATTATCCCTACCTGGAGACAGGGATTCATGCATCAGGAGTGGGATAATGATAAATATAATATGAAGTGGGTACTTAATACTGGCTTTAGCCAGAGCAAATATTTCAAGAAATATTACAGCCTGTTGCATAATAAACAATTGCTGGAAAAATGCAGGGAATATGAGTATAGAATCGTATTTATGCCACATCCATTGCTTGAACCATATGCAGAAGCATTTACTGACTTGGATCATCTGCTGTATTGGGATTCGGCAAAATCATATCGAGAAGCTTTTGCAGAGGGGAGTATTCTTGTTACAGATTATAGCAGTGTAGCTTTTGAGTTTGCCTATCTTAGGAAGCCAATACTTTATTACCAGTTTGACAAGAAAGAGTTTTATAAAACTCACACATATAAAAAAGGCTATTACGATTATGAAAGAGATGGTCTTGGACCTGTAGTAGTTAAGGAGTCTGATTTGGTTAAGCAAATCATCAATCATATTGAAACTGGATGCAGGTTAAAACCGAATTATGCAGCGCGTATTGATGAGCTATATAATGGATTAACGAATACGTGTGAATCAATATATAAAAAAATAATTAATGTGAGATAATTAAAAGTTGTTAGGAGAGTATTATGTTAGAGAAGAACAATGACTATGAATTAGAACTGAAAAAGTTGCGGAATGAGACATTTAAGCTACAGTCACAAATTCAAAAACTTTCACAAGAAAAAGATGAGCTTGAAACAATGAATATGATGCTTGCTTACTATCGCAGCGAAGAAGAAAGAATAAAAACACAATATTTATATGAGCTTTTGGAAACCAGAAAATCTTTGTCTTTTCGAGTTGGACTAACAATAACTAAAATTCCAAGATTACTGCTTAAAAAACTGCAAAAGAATACTATAGATGCAGGGAATGTAAGAGCAGAAAATACAGAAATATTAGATTCAAATAAAATTAAGGTTTATCCTTATATGATAACTATAGTTACTGCGGTTTATAATACTGCCCCGTTCTTAAGAGAAATGGTTGATAGTATCGTTGAGCAAGAATTGGATGGACTAAGAAAATTTTTAACTAACGATAAGGAGGTGAACTCAGAACAGGATTATTATAAGAATATATGGGAGTTGATATTGGTGGATGATGGATCCACAGATAGCTCAGTGGAAATATGTGATGAGTACTCAGAAAAATATGCAAATATTACTGTCATACACAAAGAAAATGGTGGTGTTTCTTCTGCTAGAAATGCTGGAATTGCAGCAGCAAAGGGTAAATATATAAACTTTGCAGATTCGGATGATAAACTGTCAAATAATGTTTTAGTGGATTGTTTAACATTTTTCGAGAAGCATTATAAAGAGATTACACTCGTAACTTTCCCTAATAAATTCTTTGATGCACAAAATGGAGACCATTGGACCAATACCCGTTTTTCTGGTGGTACCAGGATTATCGATTCAGAAACTGAGTGGGATAAGCCTTTATATTTTACAAATTCCACTATATTTAAGACTGAAGATATTAAAGGCAAAATAAAATTTGACTCGTCCCTGATTAACGGAGAGGACACAAAATTTTTACATGAAGTCTATTATCGCGGATTTCCTCGAATGGGAGCTGTACACACATGTACGTATTGGTATAGACGCAGAAGCGCTGGGGAACAATCAGCAATTCAGATGTCACAAGATGATCCGAAATGCTATTTAGGATATATAAACAATATGCTTGGCTGGCTTATCAATGCTGCAAGTGAGAGTTATGGCAAAGTTCCTAAATATGTGCAAAATACAGTAATGGGGCAGTTACAATGGAAATTAAGACAGGATGGGAAAGGTAAGAAAGGCCGGCTCATTCTAGGAGATGTTCTTTATGATGAATATAGAAACGCTATCAAAAATATTCTTGAAAATATAGATTATGATGTAATTGTAAGACAACCGCAAATTTACCGGGAACACATCTTTTGGGCAATGCAAACGAAATTATCCGGAGAACCGGAGAGACTTTACAATGAAGAGGAAAGAAACATCTACTATTTATTTAATGGTACGCCTCAGGGAGATGCAGCAAGCTGCTACCTGCAGCTTGAATTTATGAAAATAGCAGATGGAAAACTTTATATTGAAGGTGTTAATGCTTCTTTAGAGGAGGGAATTCCTTTTATTCTATGCGGGGAGGATAAAATTGAAGTTCGGGTTTATGATAAGCGTGACTTAAATGTTTATATACTTAGTGAGATGGGATTGTACGCGTATGCATTTAAAGCGGAAATTCCACTGGATAATATGTTGGACAAGATTGAATTTCGGTTTGGAATATCAATTAAAGGTATGGATATTATAAAAACTAACATCAGAACCAGGAAGTTTATGCCTATTTCAAGAAATTTCCCCAAATCTTATTATTTAAATGAAAATTGGGTTGCCAGATTTGAAGAATCAGTACTCACCCTTTATAATGCAATAGCTAGTCTAGGTGTAATTAATTTTGAGAATGAATTTATAAAACAAGTAGCATGGAGACAGAAAGATAATAAAGAAATCATGCTAGCACTTGATATAAGAGAAGAAATATTGCAATTAAAAGCATGGAGGAAGAAAAATGAATTTACGAATCAAATTTGGCTGGTTTCAGATCAAGTTGATAAAGCCGGTGATAACGGAGAAGCATTTTTTAGATTTCTTTCAATACAAAAACCTAAGAACGTTGATGCCTATTTTGTGATTAGTAAGGACTGTTCGGATTACGAAAGAATGCAGCAGTATGGCAAGGTATTAGAGTATGGCTCCAAAAGACATGTAATGATGCATTTACTGGCAGATTTAATTGTTTCAGCTCATGCAGATGAATTTGTTATCAATCCTGTGTGGAGAAAAAAACTCGTAGGTGATGTATATAGGGATATGTTATGTAAAAAGTATGTTTTTCTTCAGCATGGTATTATCATGAATGATCTGTCTTCTTGGCTTAACAGGTATAATAAAAATATTTCTGGCTTTGTATGCGGAGCAATTCCAGAAGCAAAATCAATATTACATAGTGGATATTATTATGAGCATGATCAAGTTTGGTTGACTGGACTTGCAAGATACGATAGACTGTATCACAACGAACAGCGTTATATAACGGTTATGCCAACCTGGCGAAAATACCTATCAATTGATTATGATAGCCAGGCATCGGAAATTGGTTCAAAAAGTGTGAGCAATAATTTTAAAGAAAGCGATTTTTTTGATTTTTATAACTCTCTGTTAAATGATGAAAGATTACTAAATGCTGCTGAAATATATAATTATACATTATGTTTTATGCCTCATCCCACAGTACAGCAAGCTATTACACTGTTTGATCAGGATGAAAGAGTTATGTTTTTTGATGGCTTTAAAAGTTATACTGATGTATATGCGGAAAGTAATATGGTAATAACCGATTACTCCTCTTCGGCTATGGATTTTGCATGGCTTAAAAAACCAGTTGTTTATGTTCAATTTGATAAAGAAAGATTTTTTTCTGGAGAGCATACCTTAAAGCCAGGATATTTTGATTATGAAAAATCTGGATTTGGAGAGGTTGTCTATGATTTAGATACACTCATTGATTTGACTATAGATTATATGAAAAATGAGTGTGAACTGAAGGCTATCTACAATGAGCGATTAGATAAATACTTTGGATATTTCGACCAGAATAACTGCGAACGTATTTACAATAAAATATGTGGTATGATGGGATTGAACAGAAGTGATTATGAGTTGAAAGGATAGAAACATTAATGAATAATATTGACGAACTTGAAAAATCAAGATGTACGGGATGTAGTTCATGTTTTAATAGCTGTCCGGTAGGTGCCATACAAATAGAAGAAGATGATGAGGGTTTTTTAACGCCTTGTATTGATAATGAAACTTGTATAGAATGTGGAAAATGTAAAAAGGTGTGCCCAGTGCTTACAGAACAAATGGATAGAACTTCCAATTTACCAGCCTGTTATGGCGTTAAATGTGGCAAAGATACTATGCGTGCAAGTACTACTGCAGGTATATCTGCACTGTTAGCAAGTGAATTTGTATCTATGGGTGGATATGTTTGTGGAGCTTCATTTGATGAGGGATTTTATGTAAAGCATATTTTAACAAATAATATGTCTGAACTTAATAGAATTAAAAGGTCAAAGTATGTACAAAGTGATTTAGGTGCTAATTTTAACGCTATAAAGGTTCTGCTCGAACAAAAGATACCTGTCTTATTCACAGGAACCCCATGTCAGGTTGCAGGGCTTAAAGCATTTTTAGGAAAGAACTATGAATGTCTTTTAACGCTTGATTTAATATGCTATGGAGTTCCTGCATCGGGTTCCTGGCGAAAATATTTAACCGAGAATTATAATGTTGAAGAGCTTAAGGATATAGACTTCCGCTATAAGGGAGACTTTGGATTTAGAAAAAATCATTTTGCCTTCACATTTTGTGATGGAACAAAATTTCTTCAAGCTTCGTATGACAATCCATATGGTTTGCATTTTTCAAAACAATTAGGTTTTAGAAAAGCATGTTATAATTGTGAGTTCTCCGATTTGCCTAGAGTTGGGGATATAACGCTGGGGGATTGGTGGGGTGCCTTAGAATATGCGCCAAGAGAAGTTGATAGTGACAGAGGCATAGCGACTGTGCTGGTAAATACTTCTAAAGGAGGAAATTATTTTGAATTATTGAAAGATAAGTTTACCTATTGTCAGCAAATCACAGTAGAAGAGGCACTAAAAAATAATAGCAGTCTAAAAAGAAATAGAAAAAGTACGCCTGGAAGAGATGAATTCTTTTCGCTTCTCAAGAATAACAGCTTTGAGGATGCTGTTCGAAAATCAGTATACCCCCAATTTGATGCTATTATTTTTGGATGTACTTTAAATACAAATTATGGTGCTGCAATAACATATTATACACTTTACAAAATTATTAAAAACCTCGGATATAATGTGGCAATCTCATGTAAACCTTACGAACAGACAGATAATTTTGCAGTAAGGTTTTTCAAAGAAAATACAAAACTTGCGCCTCCAAAAAATGATTGGAACCGCAAAGATTATTGTAAAATGACAGATAATTTCATCCTTGGTTCGGATCAGGTTTGGAATTACAAGCTTTTTAAGAAGTCGTTCAATAATGCATTTTTCTTTGATTTTGTGAATGATGAAAAAAAGAAGATAGCATTTGCATCATCGTTTGGCTATGATTATTTTTCTTTATTTGATGGCTATAAAGAAAACTATGCTTTTATTAGGCAATTGGCCAAAAAGATTGATTATGTTTCTGTTAGGGAAAACAGTGGTGTTCTAATTTGTGAAAAAGATTTGGGAATTGACGCCAAACAACTTTTGGATCCAGTTTTTTTGCTGGATGAAAATGATTATTTTCAAGTTTCTGAAAAAGCTGCTAATAAGCCAGTTGGAAAATTTATAACCTCTTATTTCATTTATTCATCACCAGAATTTAATGAAGTATTAACGTATGCCGCAGATTATCTTGGACTTCCTATGGCTAATATGATTACTGGTCATCCGGAACAATTTGCAAAACAGCGTGAAGATAGCATAGAGCCTGTATGTGAGAATCTTACAATAGAAGAATGGCTGTATAATATAAGGAATAGTGACTTCGTTGTAACTAATTCTTTTCATGGAATCTGTTTTTCCATCATATTCCGTAAAAAATTTCTAGCGATTCAAAAGGGAGAATTAATATCACGAAGCATATCTTTGCTTAATCAGATAGGATTGCGGGATAGGTTGATATTATCAGCTGAAGAACTAAAGCAAAACTCTAAAATACTGACAGATGAGATTGATTATGATGAAGTATACTACAGTCTGACAGCTAAGAAGGACGAGGCATTACATTGGCTAAAGATCGCATTGCAGGGGGAAAAGAAGGTAAAGGTTATAAAGAATATTTGTTATGATAATTTAGTCGATAAGGATTTATTGTTTTACAAAACGATAGATTTAAATCAATATCTAAGCATATATGGAAAATATAGTGAAGATTATGTTTTAGCTGCGGTATCTACTGCTAGTAATGATTTATATGCTAAAAATATGTTATTTAACTTAAATACAAATATTGCAAATAAACTGGAAACACCAGTAAATGGTAATGAAGATGATAACTTTATAAAAAACAGTACTGAACTTGTTGCTGTCGGCAATGGGAAAAAGAATTGCAGGGCTTTCGGTTTGAAAATAAAAGATACACATTTAGATGATTTTCTTAATAGATCACATGAAATATATGTAATAACATTCGATTGGGAAACAACTGCAAGAAATGGTAAATTCAAAATTCAATTAGCTGATACACCATGGGATAGTATCACAGATTTTATAATTATAGATTCCAAAAATAAAAGTGGTCGCTATGCAAATATATATGTATCATCGGTCGAGCTAAAACAATATACCAAAAATGAATTTCAGGTTCGTTTAGATGATGTTAATGGTAGTGTGATAATAAAAAACCTTAGATTATTCAAGAGTAACGACATAACCGACCCGATAACATGTACGGACATGGATAAAGATATACCTGACTTAAGGGGATTTGCTATGATTTATGATGATCAATACAAATATTTATCCACATCAAAAAGTAACATTGGAACTTTAAAGTATCAATATAAGGAATCTAATATTTTGGTTGAATATCAAAATAGAGATGATAAAATTGGCTCTAAAACAATATGCAATCTATATGTGGAAAAGAATGGAGAAAGATTTAACTACAAATGCACTAAATCAGGGATGTATATAATGTTATATTCAAAAAGGACAGGAGAAATTGCTGATATTTCATTCGTGGGTTTGGATTCAAGCGTTTTACATTTGAATCTAACAATATAACTCCTGAAAATTGCCATGTCCAATCAAGGTTGGACGCGGATATTAGATGATCATCCGGTTGATCTGGCCAATGTTTTAAAGGAAGAAAACAAAGATATCAAGGAACCTTACTCAACCAAAAAGTAGCACCAAGAGATGATTATTACGTATTCGCCAAAGTATGCTGCTTATCTAAGAAATGTTAGAGAAGAGTAGGTTCAACAGGTGCTAAAAATGGTTCAGGGTGGGAAGATCAATAGAATGCGTAAGAATCCGAATGAATCGGTACGTTTTATTGAAAAGACCTCTCTCACCACCCAGGGTTAGATCGCAGACAAAACGCTATACTGTCTAGTTAAGGAGACCATCATAAAAGAAGCAAGATTTATGGACAATATGCTATATAAACTAATCTGATGGATGCTGATGACAAAGGTGTTATATAGGTTAGTGAAGGAAGATGAGAGATTGAATAAAGTTTCCCAATCATGAAATCTGAGTTTTGAAGCAGGCCTGCCTATTTGTGGCGAGGTGACCGGATTAAAGCTCATTTTCTGACCGGCTATCTTTCCCTTCTTTTTTACCGTCTAGTTGGGAATAAACAGGGGAGTTGTTATACTTGTTATTCCGACTGTTGAGCAACATCTACATGGTCATTTAGAGCCAGTTAAATTTGATAACACCAGCTTATGCTGATGCTATATATAACCATTAAATATTGAAACAGCAGTCACTATTACCATCCCCAGAATTCTGGAAAAGGAATGTCATGTTCCCTGAGGAAATCTTCCAGTTTGTCGGTATGCTCCCGCAAGGCATGATAATCCTGACGTGTAGCTGGTTGAAGGGTTCTTTTGCGTCACGGATTGTTTCGCTGGCAACCATTAATCCGACTTCCAGATCAATCATGAAGTCCGCCCACCCTTCGGGGTAGCTTTCAGACCATGACGCTCACGCATGGAGACTTTCCCAACAATCAGGACATCATAGGAATTATGAATGATTCTGTCCATGATGGCATCTGTAATTGGACTGTCAATGTTAGGATCCGGATTCATTCTGCTGTACCATTCCTCAGGCTCATACTGCGTACAAAAAATAATGGAGCCCTTTTTACACCGGGCTTCCACAATCTCCAGAAGATCATAGGATTCCTGGGGGAAGTGCCCGGATAAGCCATTTGTCAAGGATAAAAAGCTCCACCTTTTGATAAGACTTTATCGTCTTCTTGAGGGTGTCGCACCCTTTTGCCACATTTAGTTCATCCAGAAGCTCCGACATACGGATATACTTTACGGCTCTGAACTTCCTGCAGGCAGTGTGTCCGAGTGCACAGGCAAGTATGTCTTTCCTGTTATATGCAAAGTAAAGTGATATGCAAAGAAGCAAGACAAAGTATCTTTGTTTATAAGAAACTTGTCTGAAAAACTTTACATACCATTTCCTGATTTCTAGCTGAATGATTTGAGCCATTCCAATAATTCAAGATCTTTTTGCCATCTGTATTCGCTTTCATCAAGGTAGGTATCTGAGGACACCTTTTTTAATGTTTTGTTTTTTAGGTCATTATCAATCCTTATATAGATTTCCGTCGTTTGAACCGACTCATGTCCTAATAGATCACGAATATAAATTAAATCAATACCAGCCTGCAGCCAGTCAACCTCCCAACTATGTCTTAGTCCATGCACGGATATTGAAAGAGGTACAACTCCTGAATCCTGACTATCTGTAATGGCAACATATTTCTTCAGTATATAGGTGACCCCTTGCCTGGTTAATTTTTGCTTTGGATGATTGAAAAATATAGTCCGTACTGGTCAATGCCAAATGCTATCCTTTAAGTTCTTCCCATACTTATTCACCAATTTCATTATTTGGGGCTCCGATGGCACCAACCTGATTTTCTTTCCTTTTCACGTTAGCTTGATAAGATTATTGCCATTATATCTATAGTCAGAAACACGCAAGTTTATTATTTCAGAAACTCTGGCATCCATTGCATAGATTAGCGTGAGAAGCAGTGCATGTTTACGACCAGTAAAGCTAATTTTATCTTGGGTATCCAGCAATAAATGAATTCCTTCGATACTTAAGTACTTCATAACTTTTTTTGCTGCTTTTTTTCAGTATAGCCAGAACTTGCTGACAGTGATACATATATTTGGTTTTTTCACTTGCTACATACCGGAAAAATGAACGGATTGCATTCAGATACATGTTTCTGGTATTAACCGAACAACCTTGGGGATCTTCTAGCCAATCAGGAAACCCGGTCATTGCATCAGTAGTAATTACTTGTAAAGTTATTTTTTCTCTATTGATAGACAGCGTTTCTTGAAAATACTGACAAAACAGCTTAAAAGCAATGGTTTATGTCTGCATTGTATTATTACTGGCTCCTTTTATATCTGGCAGATAGCGACAAAATTACTTTGATATGTAATAGGAGAAATCCGTTGGTTTATTCATGGTACACCTCTGGATACGCTTCGGCAGCATAAGCGCTAATATTTGCGGTAGTTTCTGAATAAACAGATTTAGTAAGTAAGATACTTTTCAGTTGATCGAATACTGTCATGTCCCAGACAGGCTGATAAAACACGTAGTGCACAATACATGTCGATCCCTTTATCAATTATTTGCTTTATGGAGTGGCAGCAGAAGGTATGACGAACATCATGCAGGCGGCGACCAACGCCTCTTCCACCATAAGAAATCCGGGCTTTCCAAATAACCTTCTTAAAATAACCCGAAACTTGTGATGAGGTTCTTTTCTTGCCTGACCAGCGTGCAAAGACATAGTCCTCTGGACGGTCTGTTTATTGTAAAATGAAAATGTAGAAAGTTGTAGCGCAAAAATGTAGGTTATAGCAGAATGCGATATCAATAGAAATCATAGGAACGGGATGCGCCGATAGTTGCAGTTCCCAAGTTGGATTCTACGAAAAATCCATTATAGACATTTCCCAAAATCATTAACCTTGTCTTGGTGCTACAATAACAATACAAGATGAGGAGTAAAGGAGAATGTTTACAATGGATCAGATTCATCGTATCAGAGAACTCTTCTACGAGCAAGACAAAAATCTGACCGAAACCGCAACAGAGTTAAACATCGTGGAAAATACTTGACAAAATTTGATTTTAATATAAAATTTATATCATGTATGTATACGATTAGTTTATGATACAATGTTAGTATACAGTAAATATAATCCAATCAAAGAAGGATACAATAAGATGAATGAAAAAACTAATAAGAATTTAAGAAAGCTAATTGGATATACACTTCTTGTGTTATACTTAATTGCGATGATTATACTATTGATATTCTGCGCCAGTCTCAACATGCTACCAGTAAAATATATGGTTATCATCGGACTTCTACTCACAATTCTAGGAGTCCTTATTGCCATTATGCACGAAAAGCAAATAGCTTCAATAGTTGCAAGCGGACTATCGGTAGTTTTAATTGCTTTATTCATAACCGGCTGCTTCTACATCAGCAAAACCAATGCGACCATCCAAGACGTCTCCACAGCCGACGTCCAAACCGATATAATCGGCGTTTACGTCATGGACACTGACAGCGCTGAAACAATAGAAGATGCCAAAGACTACACCTTCGGCATTCTCAATAAAATAGATCGTACCAATACCGATCTGGCCGTTAACGATATAGAAGTAGAGCTCAGCCGTGAAATTACAGTCTCCGACTACGAAAATATGTTTACCATGATGGAAGACCTCAAAAACGGTACCATCGGTGCCATCATCATGAACGAAGCATATCTGGGAGGTATCGGCGATGTAGAAGAGTACGCCTGGGTTGACACCGATCTGCGCAAGATCATGACTATTGAGAACCACACAGAAGCACAGTACTCTGCTGAGATCCCGGAAGAAATCCCGGAAACATTTACCATGTACCTTAGCGGTATTGATACCTACGGCGGAGTATCGGCCCGTTCAAGAAGTGATGTTAACATCCTCGCAGTAGTAAATACCAAAACAAAAAATATATTATTACTATCAACCCCACGTGATGCTTACGTAGCTTATTCAGTAACTGGTGGGGCCAAGGACAAGCTTACCCATGCCGGTATATACGGTGTAGAGGCATCCATCGATGCGCTGAAGGGAATTTATGACATTGATATAGATTACTATTTACGGCTGAATTTCTCCGGTTTCGTAGATATCATCGATGCGCTCGGCGGCATTGATGTAAATTCCGACTATGAATTCTCGGTTCAGAATATCCGGAAATACGATGTCGGCAACAATCACGTAACCGGTCTGGAAGCATTAGCCTTTGCCCGTGAACGTTACAGTTTTGAAGAAGGCGATGCACAGCGTGCCAAAAACCAGATGGAAGTAATCCGCGCAGTCATTTCCAAAGCGGCATCTTCATCCATGCTGATGAACTACAACTCCGTTATGAACGCGGTTTCCGGCAGCTTCGAGACCAGTATGCCTCAGGATCAGATCGCCGCACTGGTAAAAATGCAGTTATCCGATATGGCGGAATGGAATATTACGTCCTTCGCACCAACCGGTACCAGTTCTAGATCGGAAACATATTCAATGCCAGGACAGAACCTATATGTACTTGACTTGAGCCAAGAGTCGGTCGATGAAGCGAAAAAACTGATTAACGACATTTATGGCCAATAAATGGTAAGGCACACGGAGAAAAGAAAATGATTAGTCCAATTAAGCTGATTAAAATATTAAATGAAAAACATACTCTTACCAGAAATCATCCCGAGCTTTTCCCTTTTCTTAAGGAAGCATTTGGCAGCAATATAAGTGAAGGTACAGAGATAGAGATTAGAGTGAAAAAGCCGGGACAGGATGAAGCGGCTACAGCGATAGAAGTACAGGAATCAGAAATTCAGTTATTTAAGAAAGTTTCTGATATTGTAAATGATATCACCTAAGTGTTATAATCAGATTATTGACCCGGGAGTTTTGTGAACCAAGGGAAAATAGTTACACTAAAGTTTATTTGTGATATGTATTTCAGCGTAATTTAATATTGAATTAAGATACAATCCCGGAAATCCTGAATACAAGATTTCCGGGATTGCTTTTTATTTCATAATAATATTCCGTACAGTCTTAATTCCTGCTGTAATTTTATCAGACGATAAATGAGAATAGCCTAAGATAATTTTATCATCAGCTCCATTTCCATAGTCCAGATAGTAACTTCCAACACGATAGATTCTCACGCCTTTTCCAGCAATTTCATTAACTATATCAGCAGTGAACAGCTTAACATAGAAACGCACTACCAGATGCAGGCCGGAGGCCTGCCCTACTATCTCAAAATGATCGAAGCATTCGGTTAGCTCGTTCAGCAAACAATTCCGATTCCTGCTGTATAGTTTTTTCATTTTCCAGATATGTTTCTCAAAATAACCGTTATTAATAAATTCCGCCAGCGTATACTGTCCCAGTAAATCGGAATGTACATCAGAGTACATTTTCAGCCTTTTTACCGCCGGCCGCAGTTCAAGCGGTACGATCATAAATCCAAGCCTCAGGGCCGGAGCCAGAATTTTGCTGAAAGAGCCAAGGTATATAACCCGCTGCGGATTTAATTCATAGAGAGAGCTGACAGGCGCTCCTACATAGCGGAACTCGCTGTCATAGTCATCCTCTACAATGTAACAATTTTGCTGTTCCGCGTATCTGATTAGTTCCAGACGCCTCTGAATAGGCAGAATACCGCCCAGAGGATATTGATGGGACGGAGTGGTATAGACAAATGATACCTCTTCCTCAGTGTCCAGCAGTTCGCTGCACAAACCTTTATTATCCGCTTTCACCCCTTTAATCCGGCATCCGGCCGTTGAAATAACTTTACGCAGCCCCGGATGAGAAGGATCTTCTATCAGAACCACTTTGTGTTCATCCTGAAGGACTCGGGAAGTGAGCGATAATCCCTGAGTCGAACCGGAAGTAATAATGATTTGACGAGGATCGCAGGAGATGCCTCGATTACGCAACAAATACCCGGCGATAGCATCTCGAAGCTCACTGCTGCCGGCTGCGCTGCAATAGCCGTAACCAGACGCAGGGATTTTGCTGCAGACCTCCCGGTAAAGATTTCCCCACATCTTACGGGGAAAATATTCTAACGCCGGGACACCAGTGCGGAAATCAATTAAATCATCTGAGTTAAATGCCGGGGTGCTGCTTTTGCTGAAACAATGTTTGGCTGCTAAATCCAAATCCAAAGCGTGAAGCCCGTCAGCTACCACCGTCCCTGAGCCCTGCTGCCCTGCCAGATAACCTTCAGCAGTCAACTGGCCATATGCTTCAATTATGGTATTACGGGAAACGTTCAGGTCAGCAGAAAGCTTACGCGTAGACGGAAGTTTCTGCCCGGAAGGTAAATTACCATTTAAAATCATCTGTCTAATCTGTTGATAGATTTGCCGAAATAGCGGTATTTTACTATTATTATCAATCGTAATCCACATGTCTTTCATCTCCCTGCAAAGTGGTTCTGCGAAAAAGGTTATAAAGTGGAACTTTTGGAACCACTTTTAAGATGCTAAGATTATAACATAATAATCTTAGAAGGGAAAAGAAAATTTTGAAAACACATATCGGAAAATTATACTTGTTTGCTGCATTTGCCTTAGCCGGTTCATCAGTTGTAGCAGCCCGTTTTATCTCGGCATATATACCGCCTTTTACCATTACCTTTTTAAGTCTGTTTTGGGCCACTGTCACAGCAATATTATTTTGCGGAAAGAAAATGCTCCTTACTGTCCGCAGCTTAAGTCATCAAACCTGGCTGGTTCTTTTCTTGCAGGCGCTTTTCGGGAGCTTTTTATTTCGCGTATTTCTAACAATTGGGTTACTATATATAGGCGCGGCCCAAGCTGGCGTCATCACCGGAGCAACGCCAGCCATTACAGCACTGTTCACCTTTCTGATCCTGCGAGAGCGGTTGGATGTGCACGCGGCTCTGGGACTCCTTATTACGCTTATCGGTATTCTGCTGGTACAAGGATTTCCCTTTCATATAACAGACGGAAACATGCAGTTTAAAGGCTTTATTCTGGTATTTTGCGCAGCGGCATGTGAATCACTTTTTACAATCCTTGCCCGTAAAATACAATTAAATGTACCCGCAGGAGAAAACCTGTCCCCGGTGGTTCAGGCTGGACTGGTGAGTATTCTGGCAATGCTGCTGTGTATAGCTCCGATGCTGTTTGAAGGTTCCCGGGAAGCAGTCATTAGTCTGCCGTTATCAGGCTGGCTGGCACTGATATGGTATGGCAGTATTGTGACAGTGGTTGCTTTTGCCTGCATGTTTGCGGGAGCAAAGCGTTGCAGCGGCTATACAATAGCCGGGTTTGCAGGTTTTGTTCCCATCAGTTCACTGGTATTATCAATAATATTTTTAAAAGAAACGGTTTATATTTATCAGATTGTTGGCTGTATTTTAGTCGTCGGTGCAGCATACATCTTATCATTGCGAAGATAATACTTATCTTTTTTGGTTATAGCTTCCTGCATAATCAAAAAGCGGGTCTTTCAGGTAAAATGAAAAAGTCTGCCAATCAACGATACCGACAGTTTTGTCACTGTCATAAAGCTGTAAGAGGAACTCAGCCATCTGGCTGCTGGTATGATAATTTCCAAGTTTATTATCATAGTCATAATCGGTAACATCGTTTGCAATCATGCCGAATTCGGTCTTGGTAGCTGCCGGTGCCAGAACCTTTGCCCGTAATCCGGCCTTAGAGTTTTTGAGTTCCCGGGCCAGCCCTTCAGTAAATGCGCCGACATAGAATTTAGCGGCGCAATAGACAACCGCATCCGGTACGATAATATATCCGCCGCGGGATGAGAGATTGATAAGCTGTGATCCGGGGACGTCTTTGTAATCTTTAGCATATAAAGATGACAAAATAGTGAGGGCCTCAATATTTAGATGCAGCATCTTTTGGGTTTTTTCAAGATTCAAGTCGGTTACTTTTCCATAGTCGCCGAAGCCGGCGCTGTTAATCCAGGTTTCCAGCCGGTAGGGACGCAGCTTTTCATAGAGTTTATAGACGGATGGCAGATCGGATAAATCACAGCATTTGATGATCACATTTAAAACCGGATTGAGCTTTAGGATTTCCTTTTCTAACTGCCTCAGGCGTATCCAATGCCGGAACTGGCTCCGGTGATAACGGTATACTTAATTTCTTGTGACATTTGAATTACCTCCTTATATTTGCTATGATTTGACTATACAACCTAGAGGTCACTCGAGGTCAAGAAATTTTTGGAGGTGTTTTATTTTGAAATATACGATTAGTGAATTTTCGCAGATAACCGGAATCAGTATATACACCTTGCGTTATTATGAAAAGGAGAAACTGATTAAACCGGCCCGCAAAAAGAACGAACAGAGATGTTATACCGATCAGGATATAATCTGGATTGAGTTTGTTAAGCGGCTGAAAGACACCGGAATGTCGATTAAAGATATCCGGAAGTACAGCGAGCTGCGGGCTCAAGGGGAGGAGACGATGGCAGCCCGGCTGGAAATGCTGATACAGCACCGGGCTGCACTGGAAAATCAAATTGCGGCCATGCAGATAAACCTTGCCAGACTGAACGAAAAAATTGATTATTATAAAACGGCTGTAAAGCCTTAATATCATGCAAACTTACGGTCATAGAACAGTACCGCATTCAGTGCGATCAGCACTGATCCGGCATGTCGTATCTGGTCTGGCAATGGAAGGTGTTGTGTTCGGACTTTACACAGCAGAGGGCGTCATCCGCTTTGCTAAGGAAGTAGAAAACCAGCCGACAGAATCTCATTTCGCAAAGACGGATTTAACCACGGGTAAAGAATTTGATGTTAACGTAAAACAAATACTGACGCTGGTTACCTGTTCCTATGAGTGGCAGGGGGCCAGGAACATCGTGGCCGCAGTGGATAAATTAATTCCTGTAGAGGTGACTTTTGTTAGAGAAATTGATATAATGGTGGTACGAAACTGGACAAATCGAAATTTAATTAAGCAGTTGCAACTGTAAATTATTTATATAATGAATAGGAGGCTGAAGAATGGATAGAGCAATCAAACCTTACGAACAAGTCAAAGCTATGCTTGGAAACGCAAGCTTGGCATGGGAAAAGCTAGTCGGGTATATTCGCTTTTTTTACGTTATGGACGAGCTATGGGATGAAGGTAATCCGACTCATAAGCACTACAACAATTTACGCTTTAGGCGTGGTAGTAAAACGCTGATTACACTTTGTATTCGTGAGGGGTACTTTATAGCGTGTATAGTGCTTGGCAAAGATGAACGAGAAAAATTTGACGAACAGCGGGAAATATTCGGCGAGGTAGTCTGCAAAGTATACGACGAAACGGACACATACCATGATGGCAAATGGCTTGGCTTTGACGTATGTGACGAATCGCTGATTGACGATATTGTCCGTTTACTCCCTATTAAGCGCAGGCCCAATCGCAAGATTTTGCCTGAAAATTTAGAAAAGTGCGGTTGCCTTGATTTGGGCTTGTCGCATGAAGATATTACAGAGTGCCTTATCACTTAATTGTCGTGGCAAAAAAACATAATGTGAAGTTGCTAAATATCAATCGAGTGAGAGAATCGGTATTATATAAATGTTCTGTCTATAGTAATAAATAAGGGGGATATGATGATGGAGAAGACAAATAGCGGAACACCATGGCCGGAGGACACTATGAAAAACTACCGGTGGCTGGATGAATATTTACAAAAGCAGCCCGCTACCGAAAAAGAGTTTCAACCCGCATGGCAAGCATATAAATATATGTTGCGGAGCAAAATGTACGCGTATATCGGCATAAACGATCAAAACGGTCGCCCCATCCTCACCTTGAAATTGGAACCGATGTATAGTGACATGCTGCGATGCAAGTATAACGATATTGTGCCAGGATACTACATGAATAAGCTATATTGGAGTACCGTTTATTTGGATGGCAATGTGCCGCAGGAGGTTCTTGCTGACATGATACGCGCCTCTCATAAAGAGGTACTTTCATTGTTAAGCAAGAAAGCACAACGGGAAATAATGGGAAAATAAAAGTGGCGGTGCACTGTTGTCACTCTATAGTAAAGAATATCAATTATGTTGCAGAATCGGAATTTTAATGGAGGATGAATATTATGGAGAAACTGACTAAAGAACAAATAGAAAGAACAGTGAAATCCATTCATGATTTTAAGGAGTTAATCGCAGAGAAAGGTTCAAAGTCGGAAGTGACAGCTTATTTAATGCGAGAAACAGGGTTGTCAAAAGATGAATGTGAGCAGGCATTTGATTTTTATAAAAATATTGAATTGCCTGCCGATTTAAGTGTATTCAGCATTTAGATTTCAATTTTCATCTGGTCGCCATATAAATAAAATATTATAGAAGGACAAGGGATACATCCAAATCAAACGGGTGTATCCTATTTTTTTGCAAAAAGAAGGGATGTATTTTATGAAACGAATATTTACTGACAGCATTCTGGATGAATGTCTGAAAGGCGATCCGGATTCCAGAATAGCCTGTGAGGTGCTTGCTCCGGTACTCCGTCTGTTACCTCCGGATGAAGAGACCAAAATCATAATCAACCCATCGGGGCGTTTTGTCTGCGGCGGGCTGGCTGCCCTGAAGTCATATTGAATAATGGGAATGTCTGCATATCGTGGGCAGTGCGTAATTATGGAGGCTATAGTGAAGCCAATACGCTTATATTCAGTCAGGAGCAAGCAGCCTGTTTGCCGGCCTATTTGTCAATGACCAGATCGTAACGATCGCAAAACACAACTTGGAAATGCCGGGGGAGAGAAGTTATCCGGTAGGGTCAAGCACGATTTTCGGATATGTGTTATTGAACTAAGACGAACAGAGCAAAGACCTTGAGAGCTGCTCCTTTTTGCAGACTGTATATCAAATACAGCTTGAAAGGTGGCGTTGGATGTACTAATTGCGCGAGACAGGGTCCCCGCTTTTGACATAGAGCCTGATTCTGCCCTCTGGTGCGATTTCCTGTATTTTCAATCGGTAAAGCATGTAAATCTGTTTTTGTGCGGGGATACCGATCAGTTAAAGTCCAGCAGTTTCATTGATTATGGGAAGGTATTGGTAGATATGATTGTAACGGGAATACTTCCAGAGTCTTACCTCTAACTTGTCTTAATCTTATATAGGAGTAAATAAATTAAGCACAAAGAAATATTATTTTGACAAAAAAATATCGCCATCTTTATGAAATGACGAAAAAAATATGTCGACCGAATAACGGATAGGTATAATGATACAAGATTGGTGAATTATTGTCAATAGAAAATATTTGTATATTATCTTGTGAGGACTCAATTTCGCATGGAATAAGGGATCATTTCTGACTTTTCCGGGTAAATCACTGGCAGGGATCACAGGATGCAGGCAGTGCCGGGAAATGATGAAATGAAAATAGAGGGTGCAATCATTATTTATCGCCGTCATGTTTCCGTCAGCCGACGAACACATAACACAGAGGAAAGGAAGGAATTTACAAATGCCAAAACGAGGGGAAAATATCTATAAGAGAGAGGACGGCCGGTGGGAAGGACGGTATCGTAAAGGACGCAGACCCGACGGGAAACTAAGTTACGGTTATGTGTATGCCAGGAAATACGGTGACTGTAAAGAAAAGCTTGACCAGGCCAAGGCACAGTGCCGGTATGCACCGGATACCGTTAAGAAATGCGGGACAGGAAAGGCTTCCGACTTTTTGAGATACTGGCTTTCCGGTATTACAAAGCCCCATGTGAAAGTTTCCACGTTCAGTAATTATGCCGCTATCATGGAGAAATGGCTCCTGCCGTATTTTGGAGATCGAAATCTGTATAAGGTAGGAAGAGAAGAGGTCCAGTGTTTTGTCAGCAACTTGTCAGAGCATCAGCTGTCTCCGGGAACGGTGAGGAACATCTACAGCGTCCTGCAGGCCGCCACGAAGAAAGCAAAGGAGTATGGTTATCTGTCAGTGAATCCCTGCGAGGGCATCCGACTGCCCAGAATAGAGAAAAAAGAAGCACGGTTGCTCACCCTTCCTGAACAGAAACGGCTGGAGCAGGCAGCCAAAGAGGATAAGAACGGGTTTGCCATCCTGCTTGCCAGCTATACCGGCCTGCGTGTAGGGGAGATCTGCGGCCTGAGTTGGAAAGATGTAGACCTGGAGAGCGGGGTGCTCCGTGTCTCTAAGACAATTCGGCGGGTTCAGTGCTATGAGCCGGATAGGAGTTCTAGGACCATGCTGGTTATGGGGAGTGCAAAAAGTAGCTGTTCTGCACGCATAATCCCTCTGCCTTCCGGTATCCTGGACTTGTTTCGGCAGCATCGGAAGACAGCTGCCGGGAACTATGTGTTTGAGTACCGGGAGCATCCGCTGGAGCCCCGGACTCTGCAGTACCGCTTTCAGGCGCTTCTAAAAAAAGCGGAGCTTCCCAGTATCAATTTCCATGCCCTCCGGCATACCTTTGCCACCCGGTGCATAGAACTTTGCTTTGACATCAAGACATTAAGCGAGATACTAGGGCATGCTTCAGCCAAAATGACTTTGGACCGGTATGGACACAGCCAGATGGAGCATAAGCGCCTGGTCATGGGAAGTCTGGACGGCTTATTTGCCCGGTCTGCATAAGAACAATCAACACGAATAATTTCCAGAAGCGTGAGAAAACAGTTTCACGCTGTTTGATGCGTCCGAAAATAGAGAAAATGGAAGGTTCCTTTTAGAAAACTCAATTTCTTTTCTGTTTTCGTTTTTTTATGCCCATTTGTTCTTGTTTCCACTTGATTTATTTCCAGTTTTTTAAACGTTAAGCCGTCAAGCATCTCGTCAGAAAGACCGGGAAACCTTGTTATACCAGTGCATTTGAGTGACCGGTCGTCATTTCATAAAATTGATGAAAGAAAAGTCGGAAATTTCTTTTTTTTCACCGGATTCCATGCAAGTACATGTAATGATTATGTTTTGAGCATACATAGATAATTATACTGATAATGGACTGTATCCGCAAGAAAATAATGGCACGATAAATGTCTGCCTAATATAAGGCAAAGACTTTGCACCGGAGAATTGTGTTTCTCTGGCAGTATATCACAGGAAGGTGAGAGATGTGAAGATAAAGCAGAGCACGCTTTATGGAATACGGATCCTTTGCAGGATCCATAAGGAAAAAAGCAAGGTGGTGACATCAAAGAAGATTGCGGAAAAGGAAGAGATATCCCAAGGCATGATCTTGAGGATCTTGCGGGAACTGTCCCATGCAGGCATGTAGCCAGATCAATGAGGAACTGATGAAGCTGTTCTCCAGGTACAGCATCCGCCAGCTGCTGGAAGAAGATGAGCAGGTATCTCAAATCAGAGCTGTATTTGTTTGATTTCATAAAGTTGAAAATAGTTTTATCTGTATCACGGACAGAAAACAGAAGGAGGCGACAGGGTTAAAATCTCAGGGATGAGACTAAAGAATGATAGAGGAAATGGAGGTAGAGAAAGAGTATGCAAGAAAAGAAGCAACTTGGAAAAAAGAAACGGCTGCGGAAAGTGCTAAGCCTGCTTCTGGCGATCGTTCTGATGTGCGGAATGATTCCGATAGAATCCGTTCTGGCAGAGGAAATTGAGACTTCACAGGAGACAGAAGCAGCTGCAGAGGAGGTGACGGAATCGGACACCGGTACGGAGTCTGATTCAGAGGAAGACACTCCAGAAGAGACAGAAGAACCAGCAGGGTCAGTTACCTATACAAACAGTATCAGCGGTAAGCTCTGGTTGGATATGCGGAATGATGTCAGCAGCGGCATTTATTCTGGTAATGCTGTATATGACACCGGGGAGGAATTTTTGCCTGGTTATACAGTCAGCTTATACAAAGTCAATAATACTAAAAATGCTGTGCAGACAACAATAACGGATGCCGCTGGCAAATATGAATTTACTAATCTGAAACCAGGTTCTTATGTAGTGGGGGCTGCCA